>Ga0180433_10009531_pt1 | contig 11862 bp, 13 predicted proteins | sample SS_ome_8_FD_132980 | JGI IMG/M metagenome (GOLD analysis project Ga0180433, IMG submission 132980) | Hypersaline lake sediment archaeal communities from the Salton Sea, California, USA - SS_1_D_1 metaG | ecosystem: Environmental > Aquatic > Non-marine Saline and Alkaline > Hypersaline >... | reverse complement strand
TCGCTGGAAACATTTTTATTAACGCTTTTCGAATTACACTATCATTACTTTTAACCTTTGGAGTTATACACTTTTTTACTTCTCTACGATATATGATTTTTGTTGTGCCGCCTATCCTCTCCCACTGCTGTAGATATCTCCCGATCCATATGCAAGTATCAAAAGTTGTCTGACCTACCCTCATCCCATATGACTGAATTCCCTCAATTGCAAGTTGTTCTGTTTGATCCCTTAAGTCCGCCAATTTACCCATTAATACTTCATTTTCAATTTTCCCAAATTCAATCAACTTATGATTTTCAGGATCATATAGAACATATGCCGATTTAACATTTCCTGGATCAATTGCAAATATCATATACTTCTCCTAGTTTTAAATACTACTTAGAAGAAATATATAAAATAAAAATGGTACTTTTTTATTTAGAGTTCAAAGCCTCTTCAACTTTATTCAACAATTCCTCAGCCTCAGCCTCAAGAGAATTAGCATGGTCTTCTAGATCTTCGGGCTTCAATCCAAATTCTTTCTCCGCCTGAGCAACAAGTTCATCATATTGACTCTGAAGACTATCTCTTTCTGTCTTCTTTTTAATCTGGTCTTCCCTAGCCTTACGAACTTTCTCCTGTGCCGTCTCTAGTTTTACCTTAACATCTTCTTTCACTATTCTTCCCTTTCTTGAGACTGTGGAAATTCTCCTAAAGTCAATCCATTTAATAATTTAATCTGAGTTTGCTTCTGTAAATCAAAAAAACTCATAGTAAAACACTTACAAAACTCATTCTTAGCCGGACATTCTGCAAACGCCTCTATATTTCCTGGATTTGGTGATAACTTTTTTACTCCATTACACTTTATAACCATATTGCAACATCTATTCACATGTAAACGAAGAGGATCCGGAATTCGTTTAACCTCGTCAAATCCAGAATATCCATCAATTTCATCTCGATTTACCCTAATTATACCTCCATCATCTGGAACTCCCAATACAACTTCAACAGGATTTGCCTCAAGAACCTTTCCTGAAATATTATTACCGCTTTTTGTTATAAGAGTTACTTGATGACCTACCATCGTTGGCGAAAATGAAAATCCTGGCATTTTTTACACTCCTATCATTATTTCTTCTTTGCACTTGTCTGACATCTCCTGATTACACAGAGGACAGATGTTTCCCATAGAATCCAAAAAATCTTTCAACTCTTCCTTCGAATTCTCAAAAATCCTATTAGTTTTCGAAAACTCTATTTCTTTATTTTTTAGCTCTTTTTCTTTTGCTCTTAAATTATCTATTACAATCTGAATATTCTCTAAGTCCGAAATTTTAGAACTTGCATTGTTTAACATTGATCCTACACTTCTAAAATTAATTTTTTCTTTAGGAATTCTTTCTAAAGCACCCTTCTTTCTTCTTATTTTTGAATATATCTTTTTACAATCCTTAGCAGTGTCAAAAAGTTCTTTAATTTTTATACAATCATTTTGAATTTCTACTATGTCAATTTTATTAAGTTCCGCAACCCTTTCTTTAGCAATAGACAAGTCGCCAATCATGCCATCAATACTCTTACTTATTTTAGAAGCTTTCGTGAATTCAAAATATTTTGATTCTGCCTTTTTCAATAAAGATTCAGCTTTTTCTCTATTTGTTATTTGAGAATCTAGATCTGAATAATCTTGAATTTTTGTTTGTAAATCATAAATTTTTAATTTTAATCTTTTTGCCTTATTTGCTTGATCTATTTTTTCTTCCGCTTCTAAAATATAACCCTCTATTATATCAGCTTTTTTGATTTTGTCATCAAGATTTTTAAATTTTTCTAACTCTTCTTCTGTTGCCGACGCCTCTTCTCCTGCCTTCTTCATTTTCTGTTCTAACTTCGATTTATCAGAAGCAAGAGATCTAATTAAATCTTCACAACCAGACAATCCCCCAACTTCGTCAAGAACAGCAGCAACAAACGAAGGAGACGAATTTTTCCCTTCGACTTCATCAATTAAAAAATGTTTATCTCTTTGATCACTCCAATTGAATCGAATAGATTGATCTGCAACCTTCATTGTTTCAAGACCTAAAACTTCTTGAGCTAAAGAAATAGGTCCAGAACCTGGGTTCTTAAAATTAGAAACTTCTCCTGTACTAAATTCTTTAATTTCCCATTCATTGGTTCCCTTTGCCCGTTTTGTCTTTACATACCCTGAATCACTTTCAACATATATCTCAGCAAAAGAAGCTCCAATTCGAACAGGACCATTTATACCTTTTTTCTTATTTTCCCCTGCTGCCCAAACACCATATGCAGCAAGCTCTATTGCTCTTAAAGCCGAAGACTTGCCATTATTAGATTTTCCATGAATACAATTTAAGCCAGGTACAAAATCAAATGTTGTATCTTTATGCGATTCAAAATTTTTTATTTTTAACTTTTTAATTGCCATAGTTTTCTTTCAAATAAGATATAATTTCTTCAACATCAGTTATTTTTCTTTGATCACAAGTCAATACTCCTGGTGTAAAATCTTCATCTCCAAAATCGCCGAGTTCCTTAAATACAAAACGAGCGGCAGCATTTGAATAAGTTTGAACTACTACCAAATTTTGACCTTGCTTCCCTAAATCTTCATCAGAAAAAGCATATTTACTAAATTGTTCAAATTCAACTTTAATTCGACAACAATCAGTGCAATTCCATGTCATAAATAAAATGTCTTGCTTCATTTTATCCTCTTCTTTTTTTGAAATCGCTGCAATTTCGACAAGCTCTATTTGAAACATCACCTTTTAGTTTACATTCAAACCCGTCGACAATTTTAACCTTTCCACCACAACACCTTTCTTCAACCTTTTTACTTTTTCCCTTATGAATACAATCAGAAGATACTTTCAATTCTGGGAAAAAATAATACTTAATCCTATCAAACTTTTCAGATGCTTGAGGAGGAATTAATTCTTCAATATCTAACAAGTCTTGCTTAATTCCTTCAACTCTTTTTTTATTCTCTCTTGCCTTTGCTTTTTTAGATTCATTAATCTTTTGAATTTGAATAGGCATTTTATCAAGAGGCGTTCCAACCAAAATACCCTCAGGACATTTCCATCTACCAAACTGCTTTTCCATTCTTTCCCGAAATGCTTTATTATTACGACATTCTACACAAACTGCTCTTTGTTTACACATAGGTAGATCAATAAAGCTATGAACAGGCTTTAAGTTTTTCTCTACTATCTTATCAGAACTCTTTGCCCCAGTTTGTCTTTCGATTAAGGTTGGACGATTTTGACTTCTAGAATCAACCCTTTTTTGATATGCCTTTATCTTGCTTTGAATATGATTAGGCATTGATTCTAAAGAAGTACCAAATGCAATACCCTCAGGACATTCCCATTCACCAAATCTTTTTTGCATATTTTCAATAAACTTCTTGTCGTTTCTACATTGAACACAAGCAAATCTATGTTTACAAGGAGGAAAATTTAAAAAACTATCCATTACCAAGCTCCCTTCTTAAATCTTCTTCTGGATCAAAAAAAGAAGGCGCTTCAAAATTATCAGATTGAATTTGAGACTCTGAACCACTCCAACTAAATTCTCCAAAATCTCCAAATTCAAACGATTCTTCACCTTCTCTTCTTATGTTTTTTCCTCGAACTAAACCAACATAAGAATTAACACCCTCTTTAACACAAGTCAAAGCAACATCTACAGGTTCTAATATACCTGCAGATTTAATTACACCATCAATTTCTTCAAATGAAACCTTCTTCTCTTCAAACAAAAGAGCAAAAGCTCCAGGAGCCATTTTATGCCAACTACGCATAACGAAATTATAATATTCCAAATTCTCTCCAAACCACCCACAACGATCATGAGAAATTATAAGTTCTGGATACATCATTTGAAATCTTGCAAAGTCCATATCAGACAACCTTTTCGTAACAACACCATTCAGAAGAATCCAAGCCCATTTCTCTCGTTGGACGAAAATGGGCTTCACGAGCACAACTATGCAAATCAGAAGTAGAGAATGAATTTAATGTCTCCGAATATCTAATATTTACTGCACCATGAGCAGTAATTGTTCTTGTATACTTTCTCAGACTTGTTTTCTCAAAAGATTCGGTTACCACAGTTTCATTATGTTCTTTATTCCAACTACCATTTTTAACAATATCTGCAGTACGAATAATTAACAAACCACCAGTAACCATCGAAGAAGAAATAGACCTAAGCATTTGAATTAACTCTTCATCACCACCAATAGTTGGAACAATATCCTCTAAAATTACAACCTTCCAACCATTACCATCAGGACAAAGAGGAAAAGAAAGTTCCGACGTTGGAAGCGGATCCTCAATTAAAAATAGATCAAGATCTCTTTCTCCATTCCTTCCTTCAATCAATTCTGTTGTAAAATCAAAAGACTCAGGGGAATCAAAAAGAATTGCCGAACGAACTTGATGCTTTGCAATACTCCTTGCAAATGCACCTGTTCCACGAGTATATTGAATACAAGTAGGAGCCCCATACTGAGTCTCCATTTCTTGTGATCCCATATACATCGATAAACTTTCAGCAGCTTTGTCAATCTCGTTTGAAAGTTTGTTCTGCAAATGATCAATTAAACAACTTACATGAATATGCTCTTTCTCTTTCTTCTTTGACATAACTCTATTCTCCTTCTGATTCGATAATTTCCGATTCTTCTTCTTCATTCAATTCTAACCAAAATGACCTATCCGCTAATTCTCTCATTATCGGATGATGACTTGCTACAATAATTTGCATATCAAGCTTCTCGGACATATACTTCAATAAATTTGCAGCATGAGGAATTTGATCTCGACCCAACCACTTAAATGGTTCATCAGCAATCAAAATTGGAGTACAACCAGTTGCTCGAATAAGAACCATTCTCAAGCTAAGAGATACGACATCACTTACTCCGCATCCAGAACCACTTGGGCTTCTCTTTAATTTTACTCCATCTCCAAAGTCTTTAATGATTCTAATTTCAACAGCAGATCGATCTCGCTTCATTCCAAAATCACATTCGATTTTTAAATTATCTCCATAAATAGCTTGCAATGATTCGTTCGTAACAGATTCAATACTTCGAAATGTACGACTCCGAATGCTTTGAATTGAATTCTCAACAAAACTCAATCCCTCAGAAGCTGTAGTTGCTTGATTATAAAATTCACTCTCCTGTTCAGATAAAGTCTTGTGCTTATCCAAAAGAGAATTGCGAACTCCTGCCTGTCGCTGTAAGTTTTCCTTCCAGTCTCGCAGTGCAGCTTTCGAACTTTTAATTTTTTCGTCTATCATTGTCATATAAAGATTCTAACAAAGTAAATCGCAAAAAAGCATTAAATTTTCAATAAATTTGTAGTTTAATTTAATTTTTAGGAGGATTTCAAGGTTAGAAGTCGTTTTTTGCCCTTAATTTGATTTAAATGCAAAAAATAACCAAATTCAAATTCCCTAAGGAACGTAATATATTACGGTCCGTAATTATTTAGATTACAGTCCGTAATTTTTAAACATATATTTTTTTTGTAAAAAAGAAATCTCTTTTCTCTCTACGAAGTATATTTACCGGAACGAAGTGGAGGGAAATATAAAACTGCATGGGAGATCATTATTTATTACGATCCGTAATAGTTTATTTTTTAGAACCGTAATTAATATGTCCGTAATATATTACGGTCCTACTTATTACATTATATGCAAACAAAAAACTTGATACAAATTTACTAAAAATTTTTGTTTTTCAATTTTGAAAATTTTTACTTTATTTTTGAAAATTTTGATTTTGTTTTTCTTAAAATTTTTCTCGTATTTTTTTTAGAAATTTTAACTCTTTTTCTTTGGTTTTCCCATAAATACTCCAACTCCTTCAACATCGATACACAAAATTTTTCTTGAATCTTTTTCTTGTGTTTTTTCTATTGATACAGATTGAATATTCATAGGATGAATTTCTGCTGACATTCTCCATTGTGGACAATTCTCATTTGATTGTAAATCGTGAACTAACGTCCATGATCCTATGACTTCGTCAAATTTTCTCAAATGAGCGGTTATTTCTTGCAACTCTTCGGTTGTTAAATCCCCCAATTCTTCGGTTATATCAGTAAATCCAATTTTTAAAAGAAGAGGATCTAACTTCGTACCTCTTCCCTTTAAAGGGACACCAGAAAGCAATTTAACAAAAATTAGATGGACATCATCTAATTTTCTTTCTCCATCTAAACCTCCAAGTAATTTCTGAGGATTAATAAAAATACTGTCTATAAAACTTAAAATCGTATTGTCGTCAATCATGTCTTTAAATCTCCTAAAAATTTATTTACCTCTGAGAGACCAAGCTATCTTTTGAGCCTCTTCGGGAGTTACCCAATCATTCATTACGTTTGCTTGCAGAATCTCGGATGCAGTTATTTTTTCTTCGTCAACATTTTTTTCTTCAATCTCTTTCAATCTCAATGCTGCTTTATCTCTAGTTGGAAATTTCTCAATAGCTTCTTTTTCATTTTCTTCTGAAGGCTTATCTGGAACTATACTCCAACGATCATCATCGCTTTCAATTTCATCTACAGGTGTTCGAATAATGTGATAAGCTATCTTTAACAATCTTTCGTTTTTAGAACTCAATTTCTGCCCCCTTGTTTTATGAAATGGATCCTGCAACATACTCCTCATAGTAGGATCTTCAACTGCTTTTGCTAAATCTTGAACACTTATATTCTTTGTAACCTCTTTTTCATCAACATTTTGTGAAGAATATTCAATCTCAGATGCAGAAAACAATTCAATAGCATGCTTACAAAGTTCATTCTGCAAAACTTTCATAACACCCATAGGAAATCTATTATCACAATTGTTAATAATAACTTGAGAAACAGAAGGAATTTCATGTATCAAAGCATACACAAAATCAATAGTAGATCCCCAAAAATCAAATATAGGTTCTTCTTTAATACCAAGATCATCTAAAATTACAAAATAATGACCATCAATATTTCTGTTTTCTACTTTTTCTGGAAATACAAGAAAGATATGCTTAGAATCATCTCTTTTGCAAGTATCAATATAGGGATGAAGATTTTTGTTGTAAATTGCGTCTGCTAAACGGTTTCTGTCTTTTTTGACGTCTTCATTTTGAGACTCTTCTTGCAATTCTTTATCCTCAGATGGTGAAGGATAAATTCGAATAGTTCCACGAGGACTACCTGATAATGACATCTTAAACCCCTTTCGTATAAACAACATAAAAAGGGTAAAATTATAGAATTTTTCTGAATTACCTATTTTGTAGGAATTATTCGTTTATATACGTCATTAATTGCTGCTTGCTCCGCAGTAGGCAAACGATTTAAGAGAGATAGCTGCAATGCTCTCATGACATTTCCGTTAAGGATTTCTGCAGCCTTAGAAATATCTCTAGCATCCCGAAGAGAGAAGGTTTCGGTTAAAGTTCCATTCATAGCCGCAGTATTGATCTCTCTGGCAAGTCTAGCAACAACAGATGCAACAGATTCAGTAACTCCTTCTTTCATAATAATTGATTTGTAAACCTTTTCCGAAGGATAGTCTACCTTATACCATATACGAAATCGGTTCAAAAAAGCACGATTTAAGACGTTAGTACCAGAATATGAACCATCATCATCTCCACGTCCTAAAGTGTTACCAGTTGCAATTATTCGGAAATTTTTATGTGGTTTAATTACTTCGCATCCATTATCTGTTAAAACTAACGGTTTTCTGTCTAAAATTGCATAAAGACAAAAAAGAATCTCAGGAGGAGTACCATCAATTTCATCCAAAAGCAAAACCAGCCCTTCTCGATACGCTTTTGTCACTGGACCATCTTGCCAAATTGTATTTCCATCCTCTAAACGAAAATTGCCAAACAATGAATCTGGTTTGATATCTTCATGAAAAGACTGGTAAATCAAAGGAATTTTACCAATAGCACATACTTGTTCAGCTAAACTAGTCTTTCCAGCTCCAGTTCCACCATAAAGCCAAACATTCATTCCATTATCCAAAAGAGATACAAATTCAGTTGTCCATTCAGGAAATTCATACAAATCATCCTCATCGGGTATAAAGTTTTCATATGAATTATTCGAATCAAGAACTTCAAACTTAATCATTTCTCTAGTTGGGATGTTAGAATATTTAGATTTTTTATGACCAACCCTCTCGTCAGAAGGAACATCTGTCAATGTAATTCCTGCTTCTTCAAGTTCTTTTTTGGTTTTTTTAATCTTTTTTTCTTTTATTTCTTCTCTTTTCTCTTTTGCAATTGCTTTCTTAGCATGTTCCATTTTTTTGAGTTTTTCATCTAATATTTTTTTTAGTTCTTCATTATCCTCGTCTTTTGTACTTTCCATTTCTTTAGCTTTATTAAAAATACGAGATGACAAATCCCCTTCCTCAAACCATTCTATAAACCTTTCAATTAAAGTTTTTGTTGTAAGTTTAATACGTGCATAAGGATATACATCTGCTGTAAATCTTTTATCTATACCCTTTAGAGCATTTGTTAACAATGTAGTGTTTGCTATATCTTTTGTGGCAATGTAAGATTCTAAACTCTTTAAGGTTAATGGTTTACCGTCTAATTTAAGTTGAATAATTTTATCGACATCATCCCAAGATTTCTTCATGTTATAAATTTCTCCATCTTTTGGTTTATCTTACACTCTCATAGTAACACGAAGTATAGATTTTGCAAGGTTTTTTTGAGAATTATTTTTTTATAATAAACCTTGCAAAATTCCGATTCTGTGTTATTATAGAAGCAGAAAAGATATTTGACGTAAATAAAAGATCAAGGAAATCAAAATGGAAATCGGTAGCTTTACTTCTTTGTTAGATGATTCATTTATTTTTGAAAGACTAACAGAAAAAGATTATCCAGAATTTGTCACTAAAACAATTCGTATCCTTGGAGCGAATTCGGGTTTACGTCTCATTTTTGCAAATAAAATAACAGAATCCTCTTTTGATCCGAAAAATAAAATTGTACGAATTCCACCACCTCCAATTTTTCCTTCAAATAAAAAAGAAAAGAAAGCGTTTTTTCGTAAATTATCTGAATGGCGAGGAGTGTTAAATCACGAAGTTGGTCATGCAAGATTTACACTTTGGAGAGCTCAACATAAAGACGAATATAAGAAACAAAGATACAATAAAAAATATCATACATTCGTTGATCTCTTTGAAAACGGTAGAATGGAACGTGTTGTTTGTAAAGAATATCCTGGAATGATACCCGATTTACAAAAACTCGAAGGTGTTCTCGCTAAAGCTATTATAAAACAATATAATCAAAATCCAAAAGAATTCAATCACTTATATTGTGCTATGCGTATGGCTGTGAACGGATATGAACCAGTTGTTGAAATTCCTAAAGAATTAAATAAAGATTTCAAAAAATGTATGGAATTTGTAGAAAAAGCAAAAAAGACAAATAGCGAAGAAGAAACAGTTAAAATCGCTAAAAAAGTTTATGAATTCTTTTTGAAGAGAAAGAAAGAAGAAGAAAAGAAAGAAGAATGGATGGACTCTATTCCTAATCCATCCAATAATGAAAATAAAGACGAAGAAAACAATAACAAAGATGAAGAAAATAATAATAGCAAAGGAAACGAAAAAGAAGATAAAAGTAATGGTAAAAAGAATGAGGAAGAAAATAAAAATGAAGGAAAAAATAATAACAAAAGAAACGAAGAAGGAAATGAAGAAGAAGATAAAAGCAATGATAAAAAGAATGAAGAAGAGAATAAAAACAAAGAAAGAAAAAGCAATGGCAAAGAAAATAAAAAAGAGGGAAATAAAAATAATAAAGAAAATGAAGAAGACAATGACAATAGCGAAAAAATCTCTAATGAAAATCCAGGAAAAGAACACTTCGATATAAAAACCATAGAAATTATTGACCCTACAAAAAGTGTTGCAAAAGAAATAAAAGCTATAAGAAAAGCCTTAAAATTTAAAAGAGAAAGAGACGTTATTCCTATGCCCCTTGATGATTATGTTGACAATATCAATATAATCCCTGAAAAAATAGAAAAAGAAACAAATGAAATCCTCAAAAAAACAATTGGGTCCATCTGCGGAATGGCTCAACGATTTATTCAAAAAGTTCGCTCCAGTCAACATGTAGGAAGTAGAACATATCAAGGAAGATTAAATAGAAGAAGCCTACACAAATATAAAACTTCTAAAAATATATTCAAAACAGAAAATCTACGCAAGAAAAAGGGGGCAAGTGTTATGATTGTTTTAGATTGCTCCGGATCTATGTATGGAAATAAAATGCAAAAAGCCCTTCAAGCTGCCTTAGTAACTGGAGAAATTATGAACCAAGCAAAGGTAGAATTTGAAGTTGTAGGATTCACAAATAACAGAAAATCGGCAGACTTCGGAGCATTTACAAGAACTTCTTTCTTAGAACATTATCGATTCGGATCAAATAAAAATTGGAGCTCTAGAAAATATGGAATTATTAACGCAGAAAAACATCTAAAAATGGCAGATAATGATGACGGAGAAAGCCTAAGACAATTCGCCTCTGAAATTGCAAAATCTAAAAAAGAAAGAAAAATGATGATTGTAATTTCAGACGGAGAACCAGCATCAGCCGCTCAATTAGGAAATACAACTAAAGACCTGCATACCGCTATTAAAGAGATCAGAAAAAACGGTATCGAGATTTATTCTGTTGGACTTAATATGGAAGTTGAAAGATTCTATGGAAAAGAAAATTCTGTAAATATTAGCGCTCATTGCTCAACCGAAGATCTTGTTCTTGCTATATCTAAGTTTATTGGTCTAATCGCAAATGGTTAAAATCTATTAGTTTTAGGAGTATAAATAACAAATGAAAAAAGCATATTTATCAATCGATCTAGATTTTTGGATGAATGAACCAGATACTAAAAAAGCAAATCAGTTTTTTAATAAAGTGTTTGCCCTTAATGTTCCTAAAAAATTCGTAATAGAACATGAAGAATTAGTAGATGATATTAATAAGTCCAAAGCCGATATTTTATATAATATGGATTTTCATTCAGATATCTGCGGAGACAGCCAAATTCAAGAAGGAGAAGACCCTGAAGATGGAACCTGGGTTAATTTCATTTCTTGGAGTAATAAAGGAAAATATATCTGGATCTGTCCCGATGTCGAAGAATGTTATGAATTGATGGCTGGAACATGTCACGGAGAAGAAGAATTTGACCCTTTTAAATTCCCAATCGAACACTCTTGGAACTCTATTCAAGTAACTCAACGCCTCAAAATAATCGATTGGAGAAAGGTTACTCATATCGGAATTTGCTTGAGTCCTTGCTATATTTCTGCAAATTCCGTAAAAGATATTACAAAAAAACTCGGACTTTCAAAAAATAAGCTTTATAATCTAATTAAGGAGCAACCTCTCTTCGATCCTAAAAATAGGCATCGTGGAATTTTATCAGAAGAAGCTGCATAAAGGAAAAATATGGCTAAAAAATATGATGGCAATAGTATCGAAGTTCTTGAATTCCCAGATGACGTTAGAACAAGACCAGGAATGTATATCGGCGGAACAACCTCCGAAGGTATGCATCACATTTATAAAGAAATCTTAGACAATGCAATCGATGAAGCAGTTGCAGGTCATTGCTCCAAAATTATCGTAACAAATGAAGGTGACGGAGTTCTATCAATTCAAGATAATGGAAGAGGTATCCCAACAAGTATAAATAAAGCCAAAGGTGTCTCTGCTCTAGAACTTGTATTTACTGTTCTACATGCAGGAGGTAAATTTAGAAACGATAGCGATGATGCAGGATATAAAAC
>Ga0180433_10009530_pt1 | contig 11863 bp, 12 predicted proteins | sample SS_ome_8_FD_132980 | JGI IMG/M metagenome (GOLD analysis project Ga0180433, IMG submission 132980) | Hypersaline lake sediment archaeal communities from the Salton Sea, California, USA - SS_1_D_1 metaG | ecosystem: Environmental > Aquatic > Non-marine Saline and Alkaline > Hypersaline >... | reverse complement strand
TCCTCAACGGTCAGCCGCATCCGTTTCTGAGCATAGGGATTGTGATATGCGTTGATGTGGTTCTTGACAGAGACGTGGGCCAGTTGCTCGACCGTGGTGCCAAACTCGGCCATGTGACGGGTAACCATCATGGCATAGTAGCCAGAGTAGAAGCCGCCCACGGGGTAGTCGAAGGACACGTCAGAGGCCAGGGCAATGAACTCGTTTCCCTTCCAGGTTTCGACGTGGGACATCTGCTCGAAGCCGTAACAGAGGACGATGTCCGCGTAACCGGAGGCAACGGATTTCCAACCCTCCTGGAAACAGATGCCGCCGGTGGCCCCGCCGCCCTCGACGCGATGCGAGCACTTGGGAAGCATGCCAATATAGTCCTGGGCCATGATGGCAGCCATGAGTTGGCGCTCGAAGTGGTCGGAGAAATACGAGGCCACCGTGGCGTCCACCAGCTCCCAGAACTTGGGGTGCTCGATCCCCAAGTCAGCAATGGCGTAGTCGTAGGCTTCCTTGACCAACGCCGGGAAGGTCTTGTCGGGTCGGGCCTTGGCGAACTTGGAGACCCCACCCGATACAGCGTATACCGATCGCATGGTCAACCTCCTTGACTAAATTTGGTTGTGGGGAAAATCAGCAACAGTGTACTGGTACGAAGCAGACTATCTCTACCATCACCTCCTTCTCAACAGAGAGCCGAAGAACTCACAACAGCCAACGGGAAACCCAGAGCAACCCGCGCAGCGACAAAGCATGGCGTGTACCAGTAAGACGACGACCACGCCGGGGTTCAGTGGGCCGCCGACGTAAGTAAGGGGCCGCTCCGCTTCCCTTTGTATTGAAAGGGTGTTTTCATATTCGACAGGAGAGGGGGATATACTGGGCCAGTGGTCAGCAGGGAGCGGATAGCTGGTGTGTTGCATCTCTTCGACGCTTGCAGTGCATGGTATATCGAGCCCGGCTCCACAGCCAGGACTGACGCGGGTGGGAGCAGAAGGGACAAACGCCGGCAACACATACCCGGCGATGCCCCCCATCGGTCCAGCGGTGAGGGCCTTGGATGTCAACCTTGTCAGATACCGCCAGTGTCGAAGGTCCCTCTGCACACCACCCATTGTATACCAAATGCGAGAAAAGGGGAAATGCACGAGGCCTATATGGGTAGGATGAAAAAAAAGACCGGCACCTGATCGGTGCGCGGTCTTTCGCGTGCCTGACCCGAACTATTGGCCAAACCGCGTGGTCAGTATCTCCTCCAGCGTTGGCCGGCCAATGACCTGCAGCTCGTACCGCACTCGATCCATCGGATGGCGAACTTTGAGTATCCTGCGCAAGTCAATTGGGGTCGCGGAGAGGACTAGATCGCAATCGGTGGCATTGATCGTCTCCTCCAAATCCCGCACCTGCTCGTCTCCGTATCCCATCGCCGGCAGGAGAGGACCGACGTTCGGGTACTTCTCAAACGTGGCGGCAATGGAGCGGACGGCATAGGGACGGGGATCGACCAACTCCGCTGCGCCGAATCGTCGCGCGGCCACCACTCCAGCCCCGTAGGTCATCTCCCCGTGGGTCAGCGTGGGGCCATCCTCGATCACCAACACGCGCTTGCCCCGGATCGACTCCGGTGCGTCGACGAAGATGGGCGAGGCAGCATCCACGACGGCAGCGGCGGGGTTGACCGCGTAGATGCTCTCCCGCACCTGAGCAACCCCCTCGGGGTCAGCCGTGTCCACCTTGTTGATGACCACCACGTCCGCCGCGCGCAGATTGGCCTCACCAGGGTGGTAGCGGAGCCCGTGGCCGGGCCGGTGCGGGTCCGCCACGACGATGAACAGGTTGGGGCGGTAGAAGGGGAGGTCGTTGTTTCCACCATCCCACACGACCACATCCGCCTCCCCCTCCGCCTGGCGCAGGATAGGCTCGTAATCGACCCCGGCATACACCACCACGCCGCGATCAATGTGCGGCTCGTATTCCTCCCGCTCCTCAATGGTGCACTTGTGACGATCCAGGTCTTCGTAGGTAGCGAAGCGCTGCACCGCCTGGGCAGCCAGGTCGCCGTAGGGCATGGGGTGACGAACAACAACCACCTTCCGCCCAATCTGTTGGAGCACGTCGCAGACGTGGCGGGTGGTCTGACTCTTGCCACAGCCGGTGCGCACAGCACACACCGCCACGACAGGCTTGCTGCTCTCAAACATCGTCGACCCGGCACCCATCAGCCGGAAGTCGGCTCCCACGGCCAGCACCTGCGACGCCTTGTGCATCACATATTCGTGGGCGACATCGGAATAGGAAAACACGACCTGATCCACCTGATGGCGCTTGATCAAGTCGCTGAGATCCGCCTCCGGGTAGATGGGAACACCATCGGGATAGAGCTCTCCAGACAACTCCGGCGGATACCGGCGCTCCTCAATGTTAGGAATCTGTGTAGCGGTGAAGGCGACAACCCGGTAGTCTGGGTTGTCGCGGAAGTAGCTGTTGAAGTTGTGAAAGTCGCGCCCGGCGGCACCCATGATGATGACACGTTGTGGATTCATACAGCGATGTTGTCCTCCATGTTATTCTCCTTACCACGCACCAAGAAGAGCCACAGCAGCAGAGGCGCCACCCAGGCCAGGAAGCCCAGGCAGATGACGGGAACGCCAGCGTACGGCTCCACGTCAAGCGTACGACCCTGATCCGCCACCGTGTAAATGCCGCTGGCGCAGCAAATCGTAGAACAACACAGGGTCAACACAGCGACGACAATCGTGATGATCGTACCAGTTTGCTTTGTCATCTAATTCTCTCCTTCCCTTTGTGATGATAGCAGACACTCGGTCACGTCAGACGTGCCAGCAGGATGCCAAGCTCATACAACAGCATGAACGGCACCATAACGAGCAACATGTTGACAGGGTCGGTGGTGGGGGTGATGACCGCTGCCCCAGCAGCTGCACCGACGATAACGATGCGTCGTGCCTTGGCAAACCCTTGAGGGGTGACGACGCCCAGCTTGGCCAAGAAGAACATCACCAGCGGTGTCTCAAAGACGAGGCCCGCCCAGAGCAGCAGGTTACTGACAAACGAAATGTAGCGGTCAATGGAGTACCGCTGCTCAACGATGCCAAACAAAAAGCCCTGAAGGAAGGGCAGCGCGGTCGGAAGCAGGACCAAGGCAGCGAAGACGACTCCGGCGGCAAAACTCACCGAGGCAGCCGGCGCGCCGATAAGAACGTAGCGTTGCTCGGCAGGCTCCAGGCCGGGTCGCGCAAACTGGAACAACTGGTACACGATGACCGGCATAGCAATCACCACGCCAATCACGATGGCGACCTTGAAGAAGACCGCCGGGGCCTCGGTGGGAGAGATAGCAAGCGGCACCTGGTCACCGAGCGGGACAACCAATATCCTGAGGACGGCAGGAGAGACAAGCGTGCCCGCGATCACCCCGATGAGCAGCGCGATAACCACCCTCATCAGGCGCTGACGCAACTCATCCAAATGCTCGAGGAGCGTCATCGCAGCCTTGTCACTGTCGGCTGGCTTCTTTTCCATCTTCTTCCTTGGACGCTCGTTCACCCTTGACGACGCCTTCTACACCCTCAAGGATGTCCTTCACCGCCTGGCCCGTTTCGCGCTCGACGGCCTGGATCTCGGCCTTGATGCTGGTGGTAGCCTGCCGCCGACCCTCGTCAATACGCTCCAGGACCTCGCGCGTCTCCTGCTCGGCGGCCTGAAGCTCAGTGACTGATTCCTCCCCGGTCTCAACAACACCCTCCAGAGCCCGACGTGTCTCCTCCTCCGCGGCGTCGATCTCTGTCTGGATGGTACCCAGGAACTCATTGGACAGTCTGCGCATTTGACTGGTGACGCGCCCAATCGCACGGGCAATCTCCACCATACGCTTGGGGCCAACCAACAAGATGGCGATGATGAGAACGACCGTCAGTTCCCAGGGGCCGACATTCAGGAAACTCACTGATCCTTCCCTTCTGCGTCTTCAACCGCTTGCGCAATAGCTTCTGTGTACTCAACCAATGTACCGAGAACGCCGTTTACGAAGCGCGGCGCGCTATCGGAGCCAAAGGCTTTCGCCAGTTCGACAGCTTCGTTGATAGCGACTTTCACCGGCGTATGACCATCTATCGCAAACTCGAAGATCGCAACACGGAGGATGTTGCGATCAATGTAGGCCATCTGCTCAAGTGGCCACTCAGGTGCATGGCGGTGGATGAACTTATCAAGCACAGACTGATTCTTGAGCACACCATTCACCAAGTGCCGGGCGAACGCCGCAGCAGACTTCGACGGTCGTACCACAAGCAACCGCTGCTCCATCACTACAGCGGGCGGGTGATTTGTACAGTCAATCTCATACAAAGCCTGTAATGCTACGATACGAGCCTGATGGCGGGCCCTCACGACTGTGTGCCTCCGATCGCAGGTTGGGCTTTTCCAGTTGTCAAATTATCCCAGAATTCGCAAACGAAGATATGTTGCAAACGCAACAATGCTGCAAACAAGCCTGGAAAAGCCTTAAGGAATTCCAAGAAGGTGCCTTCTTCCGCCTTGTGCATTAGACTGCCAAAACCGGCTCTGGGGCAACTATTTTTCTGGAATTCCCTTGGTCACGCACCCTCAGAAGGGTAGGCTACGTCTTCGATGTACACGTCGACGGATTCGACTTCCATGCCAACAATGTCCCGGATCGCGCGGGTGACCTCAGCCTGGATCTGGCGGCCAACGCTGAGCATACTGGAATGGGGCTCAGTCACCACGTACAACTTCACACGCACACCGTTGCCTACCACTTCGAGTTCCACCCCACCCTGTCGCAGGAGACGTCGCACGCCCGGCGGCGAGGCCATACGAGCCACGCCTGGCACGGCCAATGTCGTGAGCCGAGCGATTGTCTCAAGCACTTGTGGTGCAATGGTGGTCTTGCCGATCTTGGGTTGCGTTTCCATCTTTAACTAAAGCGCAATCACAACGAGGCCACGGCCAAGATGCCGCCCGTCCGGTCGGACAAAGCACGGGTTCGGGTGAAGGCTCGGGCCACTACTCTTCTTCAATCTCAAGGATCTGGATGCCCCGATAGGTCCCACAGGACAAACAGACGTGGTGAGGCCGGACTGGCTCGCCACATTGTGGGCAAGTCACCAACCGAGGAGCCTGCAGTTTCCAATGGCTACGACGGTTTCTACGTCGGCTATTCGATATCTTACGCTTAGGCAGCGCGCCCATAGTTTCTCGCACTCCTTTCTAGTCAATCTCCAGCAACCCCAACGAGATTGCAGGGGACGTATTATAGAGGCGAGCATCGAACATGTCAAGGTGTCTCATCCGTCCTCGGCTCTTCCTGGGCGCGCAGTTTTTTCTCGCGGTTCTCCTGTTCGACCTGGATGGCATGGATGCCGTTTTCAACCACCGTCAGGGCCCGCTTCAGTTCCTGCTCCAGTTTGCAGAGAACGTCGAAGGCATACTCGTCCGCCTCAGCGCGGATGGTCTCCACCTCGCGCTCGGCCTTTCTACAGGCAGCGGCGGCCCGCTCTTCAGCGGCCTGGGTAACGGTATGTTCTGCGGTGAGTTGGGCGGCCTCGCTGCGGGCCAAGGCGATGATGCGGTCCGCCTCCTCGTGGGCCTGGGCGATAGTACGATCCTTCTCGCGGATGATCCGCTCGGCACGACGCACTTCGTCAGGAATCGAAATGCGCATCTGATCGAGCAGCGGCCAGATACGGCTTTCATCCACCAGCCGTATCTTACTAAAGGGCACCTGTTTGCTGCCCTTAACGATTTCCTCCAGCCGATCTACCAGATATAGGATGTCCATGTCGGCCTCCCACGTTCAGTCACGCAGAGAAACAAGCGGCACCGGTTCATGGTTATACTCTCGTTGGCGTTGTTTGTCCTCCAGCGCCGCTGCGACATGTGGCGGCACCATCCCGCTCACATCCCCCCCCAGCAACGCAATCTCCTTGACAATGCTAGAACTCAGGAAAGCGTGGGCCTGGCGCGTCATCAGGCACACGAACTCAATCTCCGGCGCAAGCTGTCGATTGGTGAGCGCCATCTGGTACTCCAGTTCGAAATCAGAGATGACGCGCAACCCACGCACGATGACCTGGGATCCAATCCGACGCGCAAACTCCACCGTCAGCCCGCCATAGGGGACCACGCGCAGATTGGACAGGTCAGCCAAAGCCTGGCGCGCCAACAGGACCCGTTGATCGACGGTGAACATCAGACTCTTGGCAGGCCGATCGTAGACGGCGACACACAACTCATCGAAGATCTTGGATGCACGGGTCGCGATGTCGATGTGTCCGTAGTGAATGGGGTCGAAGGTGCCAGGGTAGAGCGCGACGCAGGTCAACTGACTTCTCCTTTGCCTTTCCAGAGCTGCGCCACCTGGCGGGCCAGCAGGCGATTGTCTGGATCAGCGAGTTCTGGGTCGGTTTCAAAAAAGCGACGGGCGGCCGCGCGAGCAGTCTCCACCAGCGGCAGGTCGGTCACACTGGCCAGCTTGAGCTCAGGGAAGCCCGACTGGCGGGTGCCCAAGAACTCCCCTGGCCCGCGCATCTCCAGGTCCTTCTGCGCCAATACGAAGCCGTCATTGGTCGCCTCGACCGCCCGCAGTCGCTCCTGTGCCTGAGGAGAGGCGGATTCGGAGAGCAGCAAGCAGTACGAGGCATGCTCACCCCGGCCCACCCGACCGCGAAACTGATGGAGCTGTGCCAGGCCAAAGCGATCCGCACCTTCGATGAGCATGACTGTGGCATTGGGCACGTCGATCCCCACCTCAACGACTGCGGTGGCGACCAGGATATCCAGTTCTCCGCGGGCAAACTGCGCCATCGTGGCATCCTTTTCCTCGCCCTTCAGGCGGCCGTGCAGGAGGCCCAACCTCAGGTCAGGAAAGACGTTTTTCTGGAGGCGCCCGTACTCCTCAACGGCTGCCTTGGCTTCGATCTTGTCCGACTCCTCAACCAATGGACAGATGATGAACGCCTGATGCCCCTTCTCGACCTGGCTACGCACGAAGCCATAGGCCCGTTCTCGCTCTTTCGGCAGAATCAGACGGGTGACAACCGGCTCGCGACCTGGGGGCATCTCGTCAATGACCGAGACGTCCACATGCCCCCAGATCGTCAGCTCAAGCGAACGCGGAATGGGAGTCGCGGTCATCACCAACAGATGGGGGTTGTAGCCTTTCTGGCGCATCGCCGCCCGCTGCCGTACACCAAAGCGATGCTGCTCATCAACCACCGCTAGCGCCAGCCGGTTGAACCGCACCCCTTCCTGGATCAGCGCGTGGGTGCCCACGACGACTTCGACGCTGCCATCGGCGAGGCCAGCATAAACATCCTCCCGCTCCTGTCCGGTGACGCCGCCCGTGAGAAGGCGGACATTGGGCGAGCAACTTGGCCAAGCAGCGAAGAGGCGGGATAGCGTGTTGTAGTGTTGCTCGGCCAAAATCTCGGTAGGGGCCATCATCGCGGCCTGTGCACCAGTCTTCACCGTCAGGGCCATCGCGGCCGCGGCCACAACCGTCTTGCCTGAACCAACGTCGCCCTGCAAGAGTCGGTTCATCGACTGATTCGAACGCAGATCGTCCACAATCTGCTGCAGTGCTCTCTGCTGAGCATGGGTCAATTCAAACGGCAGGCTGCGGATAAAGCTGTGCAGCGTAGGGTCATCCACCAGCACCGGTCTGCCCGGCTCCGAACGCCAGAGGTAGCGTCGGTGAAGCAGGCCGATCTGCAGCACAAACAGCTCGTCGAAGGCCAGCCGGTGGTAGGCTTGCTCCAGCAATCGCTTACTGTCCGGGAAGTGGGCCTGGACGATGGCGTCCTCCAGATCCAGCAGATTCTCCTCCTCACGGACCGAAGCTGGCAGGTGATCGGGCAGGCGCTTAGACCAGTAATCCACCGTGCGCTTCATCAGGCCGCGCAACCACCGGGCACCTACGCCCGAAGTGAGCGAATAGACCGGCACGAGGCGTGCGGTGTGCAGCAGCTCTTCCTCCAGCGGTTCCCACGTGGGGGAAGTGAAACACAGCCGCCCCATATACTCATCCACCTGGCCACTGACGACGATCTGTTGACCAGGCTTGATCCTATCGGCCAGGTACGGCTGATTGAACCAGGTCACCTCGATGACATCGGTGCCATCGGTCAGGTGGGCCTTAAAGAGGATGGCGCCTCCCCGGGTCTCGTGCACGCTGGCATCCTGAACCCGGCCCATGATGGTAACATCCTCGCCGAGTTCAAGGCGGTTGATGGACTTGAGCTGAGAGTAGTCGTCGTGGCGGCGGGGGAAGAAGTAGAGCATATCACGGATAGTGTGGATACCCAGCCTGGTCAGTCGTTTGGACTGCCTGGGCCCCACCCCTCGCAGGGCGGTGACCGAGGAATCGAGACGAGTACGTGGGTGAGCGGGAGCAGAGGTACCAGGAACCGACTCATCTGCGGCCGGAGCTGGGGAAGATGTAGTCGACACGGTGGGGGCTTGTTCCTCCTCTCTCTCAGGCTGGGAGGGAGGAGGAGGACCTGCCTGAAGCACTTCCAACAGCACGTCCAGGGCCGCGCTACGGGCAGGCACACCGGGGATACTCTTGTAGGCACGCAATCGGTCGGCCACTTCCTCGATCCAGTCCGACGCATGCGGACCGAAGGCGGTCGTGGCCTCCTCCAACCAGGTATCGGCATAACGAGCAAGGCCACCGAAGACGGCCCGGTCCTGATATCTTTCCGCCTCAAGGCGGAGAATCTTGATCAGCTTCTCAATGGCTTGTGTCATATGTTTCATCTACAATGGCAATGTGCAACCACCCCGCGACTTGGGGAGGCACGTCAGACGTGCCATACGAGGACATCCGACTCAGAACAGTGGCAAGACCTCACTGCCCAGTCCTTCGTACACAATCAAGCCCAGTCCATCGGGCCCGATGTGAGAGCCCAGCAACGGACCGTAGAGCAAGATAGGGAATTCTTGGCCTGGTGCGATGGCCTCCAGCCGTTCCTTAAGCACCTTCGTGTCCTCGGTGGGATAGAGCGTGTTCTGCAGGATGGCAATCTGCTCGATGCAGGAGAACTCGTTGGCAAATTCGATCAGTTTATCTATGGCCCGATCACGGCTGCGGACCTTCTCCATAGGGATGATCTCGCCCTCCTCGATGGAGAGAAAAGGTTTGATGCTCAACATGGTACCAAGGATGGCCTGGGCCGGACTGATGCGATGGCTGTGTTCCAGATAGTCCAGAGTGTCGGTGATCAACACGACATAGATGCGGCGGATGACACCCCGGATCTGGCGCAAGATCTCATTCAGCGGGACAGATGCCTCGGCCAACTGGGCTGCTTCTCGCACCAGTATGCCCAGGCCCAGCGAGAGCGTTTCCGAATCCACAACGACGATGTCGCACCGACCCAAGAATTCGCTGGCCGCCTTCCGCGCCTCACGGCACACAAGACTGAGGCGGGTTGAGGAGTGCAGCGAGATGATCTTGTCGGTACGACGCGTCAAGCGGCCATACACACGCCGAAACTGGTCGAGTGTGGGACCGACAATACTAGGACGGATGCGGTCGTGCGCCATACGGAGCAGCAGCTCCTCGTGATCCAGATCTGCGCCATCCTGGTAATCTCGACCCTCGATGCGGACGATCAAGGGCAAAACGGTGATATCATACTGTTCTAGGACGGCTGGATCGATGGTTGCTGCACTATCGGTAACAATGTGGACTCTAGACACAGGACCTCCAAGATTAGCTGGTGGCAACGACAGGTCGTCGTCGGTTCACGGTCATTCCACCGAGAGGATATAATGATAATGAGCCTGTCCACCTTCGACGACCTCAACCTCCTGGTCAGGCCAATCCTCCTGCACGAGATCGACCAGCGCATCAGCTTCGCTTTGGCCCACCGTCTCGCCATAGTAGAGAGTTATGATCTCACGCTGGGACGGATCGATCTCCCGCAGCAGCGCCCGCACAACTTCTTCGACCGTCGTGCCAGCGACTTTCAGTTCACCGTCGTGCAGGCCGATGATCTGTCCCTCAGTGATCCCCAGGCTATTGATGTTCGCCGAACGGGTCGCAGTAGTGACCTCACCCGTCTCGACTTCCTCCATGGCGTGGGTCATAGCGACCACGTTGGTCTCGAAGTCTGCCTGGTAATTGATCGCCAACAACGCCGCAACTCCCTGCGGGATGGAGCGACTGGGAACGACAGCTACCGGCTTATGACAGAGCTCGCGGGCTTGATCGGCAGCCATGACTACGTTGCTGTTGTTCGGCAACAGGATCACCCGCTCAGACGGCATGTTCTCGATGGCCTCAAGCAAGTCTTGGGTACTGGGATTCATGGTCTGCCCTCCGTGCACGATAGCGCTGACCCCCAGGCTCTGAAAGACACGGGCCAGGCCATCCCCCAGCACGACCGCTGCGACACCGATTTCTCGGGAGGGCTGCTGCGAAGGAGAGGGCGGCAACTCATCCTCAGCGATGAAGTCCTGATATTGAGCCTGCATGTCCTCCACCACGACATCGCGCAGCGAGCCCAGGCTGGCACCGTAGCTAATGGGAATACCAGGGTCAGGAACGTGGACGTGCACCTTGACCGTCTCGGGATCACCGACGACGAGCGGACACTCCCCCATCCGGGCGATCTCCTGCCGGACGGCCTCCACGTCCAGTCCTTGTGAGACGATGAGGAACTGGACGTCGTAGCCATACCCCGCCTCGCCGGGCTCCAGTTCGGTGGTCATCAGATCGACAGCTTCGTCTAGCATTGCATCCTCGGCGACTTGTTCTCCTCGCATATAGCGCAACATTCCCTCCAAAATGACGAAAAGCCCCTGACCACCGGCATCCACCACGCCGGCCTCAGCGAGCACCGAGAGCAGCGAAGGGGTGAGCAGAACCGCTTCGTGGGCAGCAAAGACCATGTGCTCCAGCACACGCACCAGGTCATCGGTCTCTTTCGCCGCCCGGGTTGCCGAATCGGCAACGGCACGGGCAACGGTCAGGATCGTGCCCTCCACCGGCTTGACCACGCCCTTGTAGGCAGTTGCTGCTGCTTCCTGGCAAGCCGCAGCCAGATCCTGCGCCCGGTAAACATCCTTCCCATCCAGGCTGCGCGCGAACCCGCGCCAGATCTGGGAAAGGATCACGCCAGAGTTCCCCCGGGCACCCATCAGTGCACCGTGGGCCATCTGGTGGGCCACCCGTCCCACATTGTTCTCCGGGGAGTCTTCAATCTCGGCCCAGGCAGACTGCATCGTCAGCACCATGTTGGTCCCCGTGTCTCCGTCGGGCACAGGGTAGACGTTAAGCACATTTATGGCGGCCTGGTGATACTGCAGCCAGGACAGTGCGGCTCTTAACAACCGCTTGAAGTCCTGGCCATCTGTGGTCAGGCGTGGGGCCGTCGATGTAGGCTGTGATAATCTATCCGATGATGTGTCGTATGTCAACCTGCCAATTCCCTTCAATCGATATTGCTGACGCGCAGTCCCTCGACGTGGACGTTCACTTCGGCGACGGGTACGCCAAGCGCCCGCTCGACGCTGAACTTCACAACATTCATAACACTGAGAGCCACGGCGGAGATACGGGTACCGTACTCGATAATAACGTACACGTCAATCTTGATCTGGCCGTCCTCAATGCGCACTTCGACCCCACGCTTGCTGTCGCGCGACAGGACGTTGGCGACTCCGGCGGCCAGGCCCTTGGCCGCAGTCCCCACGACACCGTAGCACGTCAGCACCGCCTCATTGACAATGCTGGCGACGGCTGTGGGTGACACTTCGATCCGACCGCGATGCTGGACTTCTGGCATATTCCCTCCCCAAACCCCTGACTTCTGTATCCTCCCCT
>Ga0180433_10009529_pt1 | contig 11863 bp, 16 predicted proteins | sample SS_ome_8_FD_132980 | JGI IMG/M metagenome (GOLD analysis project Ga0180433, IMG submission 132980) | Hypersaline lake sediment archaeal communities from the Salton Sea, California, USA - SS_1_D_1 metaG | ecosystem: Environmental > Aquatic > Non-marine Saline and Alkaline > Hypersaline >... | reverse complement strand
CACTTGAACTACTTTCACTTTGTTCTACAATTACGATTGGTTTCTTGGATTTCTTTTTTGTTTTTTCTTTTTTAATAATTTTAATATTCTCTTCAGGTTCTTCTTCAGGTTCTTCTTCTTCTGGTTCTGGTTCGTCCTTCTTTTCTAAAATAGAAGGTTTATCAGTTGGTTTATTTGGAATTTTTTTTAATGAAGATTTTATTTCTTTATTTTTTGCTATAATTGCTTCTTTTCTCTTACGTTCCTCCTCTGCTTTATTTTCTTTTTCCATTTGTCTTATTTCTTTATTTTTTTGTTGAGTTTCTCTCGCTTTTTCTCTGGCAAGTTTTAATTTTTCAAGATGTTCTTCTGTAAATTGTCTTGGTTTTTGTCCTTTCTTTGTTAGTTTAACAGGCACTTCTTCTTCTTCTTCTGGTTCTGGTTCTGGTTCAACCTTTTTAGGCATATTTATACTAAATGTAAAGATTTTATTTTTAGATTTTTTTACACTTTTTTACAAAATTTTTAATATAATTGTATATTAATGAGTTATAAGGCCAGATTTAATCAATTTTACAGGCAAGACCCCAAAAAATCAAATACATTTCAAGAAATTTCAGACCTGACTGGAATAGGCATAAATAAAATAAACCAAAGATATAACGACATTCTTCGGTATCCATATACCTATGGTTTTTATGATTTAGATAGACCACTAAAACTACAACAATTTGCTCGTGTAGGTGTATATAAGTATGCTATGGAATGTAAATTAAAAGGACCAGTATTAAAGTAGTCCTCGCCGACTACGGAGGCGTTAATTAATTAACTTTTGTTATACTTTTTAAAAAGTATGTATATATATAATAGAAATGGATATAAGTTCACCACCTAATGAAGACCTCAAAGACCCAAATAAAGAATACAAGGAGTTACCACAAATGCCTTATGAAACTCCACCTGACGTAATTGATGTTGGTGATATTCTGGAACAAGATAGAATAAAAGTAATGAGAAGATATGCTGTTTTAAGTAGTGTTGCTTATGATATGTATAATCACGGATACGAAAAGGCAGAACAAAATATGAAAGAACATTTACCCTTTCATAATTTAGACCCAGAATTAAGTGATAATTATAGTGTAGTAGCAGTAAAAGAACACAAGGATAAACCTAATGATGTAATTATTTCATATAGAGGCACAGCAAATTTAAAAGATGTTTTATATACTTGGGCACCTATTGCGGCAGGATTACCAAGTGAAAAATTATTAGATAAAAATTTAGGTTATTATCAAATAGCACAAGATAAATTCAATTTGGTAAAAGAGAAGTATCCTAACGCAAATATAACTACAACTGGGCATAGTTTGGGCGGTAGTGAAGCATTTGTAATTGGTAAAAAAAATAATGTAAGAAATTATATTTTTAATGCTGGTAGTTCTCCATTAGATAAATTAACTAATATAACTAATAAAGACACACCTGAAAATAAAACAATTCATTATTATGTGCCAGGCGACCCTGTTGGTGGTTCAAGAGCAATATTTTCAAATGAAGAATTAGTAAAAGTAGAACCTCATAAGTGGTATAAAGACCTTTTGATATCATTAGGACTTGGTGCTGTTAGTCCAATATTAGGTATTGGTGCTGGTGCTATTGCTATTAAAGATGATATACACGGATTACAAAATTTTTTACCACCAGAAAGTTTTAAAGAAGAATTAGAACCAGACGACATTTTATACCGCTGGGTAAGTCCAATACATTACGAAATGAAAGCAGAACAAAGAAAAGGAAAAGGTAATTTAATTAATTTCTCTCAACGAGAAAATATTAAACGAGAAGAATTTATTGAAAATTATAAAAGATGTTTAAATCCATTTGACCCAAGATGTCAACTCAAGCGACGCTAATATTATTTAATTCTGCTGATGGTATTGGGTCTCTTTCACATTTCATACAAAAACAATTAATTACTCTACATCTACTTTTAAGACAAAATGTTAATAAATATACACCACCTCCTCCTAACATTCCTACAAGGGCCAAAAGAAATGTGTCATCTAACCATATTGGTAAAGTCATTTATATAATAATAAAATATATTTATTATATAATATACTATGAAAGTAAAACCGATAAACAAATTTAAAACTCAACTTCCAAAAGCAAGTGCTTTCACTATTGAAACTGATGAAGATTTTCCAAAACTTCACACCTTAACAATAGCATCAGGTAAACGGGGCGGTGGCAAGTCCGTAGCAATTGCTAATTTAGTTAAAACAGCAAAAGACCGAGGATATTATGACCGAGTGTATTTAATTACGCCCACTTATGCGAGTAATAAATCTATATGGGAAATATGTGATATACAAGAAGAAGATGTATACGAACCAGATATTAATGTATTAAATCAAATTAAAAAAAATGTTGAAACAGAAAAACAAGAATGGGAAGACTTTCTCAAACGAAAAGAACTTTACAAGAAGTATAAAAAAGATATCAAAAATACACCATTTGATAAAATTAAATCAGGTGACATTTTAGCATATTTAGAACAAGGATTTTTTGATTTTGAATTTAATGATAAATGGAAATACGGCGAAGAACGTCCTCCAAGATTGGCGTGCATCGTGGACGATTGTATGGGGACAGACCTTATGACGAAAAGAAGTGCTGGTTTAACTAACCTCTGTATACGGCACAGACACATAGGAGATGGATTAGGAATAAGTTTATTTATGTTAGTCCAGAGTTATTGTAGTAGGGACGGAATTCCAAGACCAATTAGAGAGAATACCACACATCTTATGCTTTTTAAAATTAATGATGAAGGACAAATACAAAAAATTAAAGAAGAATGTGATTTACCTATTACAGATGAAGAATGGGAAACTATGTGTAAATATACACACGAAAAACCATTTAATTATCTTTTTATTGATTTCTCTCCAAAATGTGAAACCAAAAGATTTAGAGATGGATTTGATAACTATATCGTGCCTGATAGTTTGAAAGATAAATGTTCTTGTAATAAATAAAAAAATTGATTTAAAAAAAGGTTTATATTCTTTTAATAAAAATGCCATATGGAGATAAAGAAGAACAAAAAAATTATCTTAAAAATTATTCAGCAATAAGATATGAAAATAATAAAGAAGAACATAAAGAATATTATAAAGAATATTTTAAAACAGAAAAAGGTATAAAATGTAAGAGAATTAGTAGATGGAAGTCAAGAGGTGTAATTTGTGATGATTGGGATAAATTATATGAAAGATATATTAATACTAATGAATGTGATACTTGTAAAATAAGTATTATAGAAGGTAATAATGGTAAAAAAAAATGTTTAGACCATAATCACGAAAAAGGACAATTTAGAAATATATTATTTAATAGTTGTAATATAAAATTACAAATTAGAAAAAAAAAATAAAATATATATTAATAGTATAAATGGCGACTAAAACAGGAATTTTAAGTGATGCGAATTATATGACTAATTGCGAAGAGTATAAAGCACTTCCTATTGGTTTTGCTAACGCTCACTTTGTAGGCAATCGTCCTAATCCTAACTTAATGGGAGTAAAAACACCAAAATATCAACGTGCCGCGGCAAGACCTGTTAGTGCTGATGTTATGGCCGTAAATATGGCAAGAATGAGTGGTGGACCAGATAAATTTACTTCTGCGAGAAATATGTTAGATACTTACATTAAAGAAGGTAAATCATTCAAACCACCACCAGTCAAACTTAAAACCCTTGAAGAAAATGTAGAAGAATTACACCGATTTATTTTTAGCGATAGATTTGAAGGCGACCCTTTTGCGGCACAAGGATATACAAGTTTAAGTGAATTTTTAAAAGATTATTATGGTCTTGTTGCCGGGCCTGTTCCAAAAGTTATACTTCAAAACAGAGGTGATGCTATTTTAAAACAAACTATTTCTACTGGTGTAAATACAGAAGACTTACCTGATAGATATTTTTACCTTGCCAGATTTAATTCATTTTTACGACCACAGAAAGAAGATACTTACAGAAGATTATTAAGAAAATTGCGTGAAGAAGGTGTAGATGCGAGTTTATATCAAGTGGGTTCTCAACCAAGCGTTGGTGAACTTGAAAGCAATATGAATAGACTTCTTGAAATTGTTTATTCTCGTGGTGTAGTTGTTGATTTAGATAATATTTTTGGAATGCCTACAACAACAGCGGTAGCACAACAACCAGAACAGGAAGGTATTGCTGGTTTAGTAAGTGGTATTGTTAAACAAGTATCAGGAACTTTTGGAGGAACTGCGGCAAGTGAAGCACCAACTCAACAGGGAGTAGCAATGCCAAGTTCTTCAACAACAACTCAAGAAGTAGAAAAAAAATAAGGTTTTAATTTAAAATTATTTTCTTTTATTATTATATAAATGAGTGATTTATCTAATAATGACGAAATTTCTACATTAACTCTTGATGATGAGTTTGATAGAAAAAAGCGATACATAAATGCTTGTGGTTTTGATGATGCTACACTTCGTAGAAGAGATAACGAATTAAAAGAGTTACAAAAATTGTATCCTAATATGTGTCCAAGTATGCTTGAACTTGCTTGGAACTTTTGTGAATTTACACCAAAAGAAGAACAAGACCGCATCATTAGAGAAAAAACATTTGAAGGAAAACCAAAACCAAGAATGATGGGAGGAACTATGAAAAGTGCTATGACTATTGAAAGTAGAAATTAAGTAATTATTTAATTAAAATAAAATATAATATATATATTATAATAATAATGGCAACTGAGGTCGTAAATTCTTATAATATCTATGTTGATAGTGAACGTAATATATCACAAACTTCAACTGGTGAAGATATTATGTTAGCACTTTCTCAAACACCTATTACTTGTGCCGACAATCAATTCATCAGGTTAACTCTCCAATCTTTTAGTATGTATAAATCTTTTACTAATGTAAATACTAATAATAACTTATTTAGAATAAATGGAGATTTTGGTGCTGGTGGGGCACCTGCTCCCACTCAAAGTGATTATGCTGTATTTTTAGCAGATGGTGATTATGAAACTCGTAATGCTCTTGCTGATGATTTTGCTACACAATTATCAGGAGCATTAGCATATGCTTCAGGTGTTGCTTTGGCAGCGACCCCAATTACTCTACCTGAAAGTGTAGCAACAGCAGGAGTTAATCCACCAACAGCAGGAACAACTGATAATATAATAAATTTTGTTATTAATTTTTCTGCGGCCCACCAAATAACTAATTTAGCAGTTCAGTTTAAAATTGAAGATGGTGATATCTTTGAACTTTTAGGAGGAGACCGCATTTATCCAACAGACCCTGCTACAACTTCCAGTATATTTTTAGACCTTGCTCCTGATTTTGGTTCTGGTGCTGATAATACTAAAATACTTGTAAGATGTAAATACAATTGTCAGTTGTCTACACAGCAAAACGTATATCTACGAACAGACATCAATAATACAAATATTCAAACAGAAAGTTTTAATTCAGGAAATACAGACAACAGATTAGCAACAAATCTTGGTAGTTCTCGCATTTTAGCAAAATTAGTTATAGATACTGATTTTATTAGTTACACAACAGGAACACAAATGGAATATTTTGTAAATTTAACAACAAAACAACTTACATTTTTAAGACTATTTTTAACTGATAGTCACGGAAGAAATATTCCAGCAAATGTAAGAAGACAATATCCAGCAAGAACTGGAGCATCTGCCTATCAACCAATAGTGGGAGCAGGAGAACCTAACCCTACACCAGTTAATCAAACAACTTTAGGAAATAGAAGTTTTGAATGTGTAGTAAAAGTTGATATTATACAATTTATGGGCGGACAAAATAATACATTAAATGCTCCACCTCCTGCTAAAACAATTCCAGCAAGATTTGGAACAGAACCATTAAATTATTTTGAATATGGTGAAAGTGGATATCCTGATAAAAATTTTTCAAATTTAAGAATTAGATAAATTATTTTTTGAGAGAAATAATTAAAAATTAAAAAATTAATTTCTTATTTAATTTAATTAATTTTTTTATAAAAAAAAAATATTTTATAATTATATAATAAAATGAGTTTCAACCCTAACCTCACATACTTTGTGGAACGCCTGCAAGGGGTCAGCACAAATACATTTCGCTTGGAAAGTCAAAATAAAACTACTGCTTCACAGAACGATATAATCACATTTGACCTGCCGAGTAATGCCATTTTAAATCTTCGGTCGCTGAAAGTCTGGTGCAATGCCAGTGCTAATGCTGGTTCGGCAACTGCTGGTGCGAGATTGCCACCTATTGCTGACCTTGTTGAGAGAATTGAAGTATCAGTTGGAGGCATTATACTTTCACAAGGCACAAATTACTCAAATGTATTACTTGAAGCGATGAATGCTTTATCTTATGGAGATTGTGATAGTGTAACTGGTCACCCTGAATATGTCCGTAACATTAGTTATGTAAATAAACTTGGTGCTGGTGCCGCTAAAATAACTGGAACACTTAACGAAGAATATCCAGTTAATGGTAATCTCCAATTTTTCTGTATTGATAAGTTCCCTGGCTTCCTTGCCACTGCCGACCCTAAATTACTTGACACGAGCATCTTGCCTGATATCCGTGTAAGACTTTATATGGCCACTGATAATGTTCTAACCACATCTGCTGGAACTGCTCTTGGTAGTGGTGCCGCACAAGTAGGTCCTCCAGCATTTGAAGCAGGTTTTGCGAAAGTTGGAGCAGGTGGTGGTAAATACACATTAACTGATATTCACGCTACTATTGAGGCCATAGGTATGGCTGACACGTCCTATGACCAAATGATTTCGGCACAGATGGCCCAGCAAGGGTTCCTTGAAATTCCCTATAAAGCATACACAACTTTCCAAGAAAATCATTCTGGTTCTTCTCGTTTTACGGTCAGCACTCAAAGTTTAGACCGGGTCTGGGTGGCGTGGCGTGTAACTAATCCTAACGCCCAGGCAGCACCTATAATCGTAGATGGTTATAAATCATCTGGTGCTTTCATCGCTGGAACTTATGCTACTGATGCTGCCAAAGTTTCTGGAACTAATATTGACCTTGGACTGCCAGGTTACGATGTAGGTGGTATTTTAGACACAAATAAAGAAAAATACAAGGCCCAGTATTTCAACTTTGTAAAACCGGCCGCTAATATGAAGATGCAGTTACAACTTAATGGTGCCTATATGCCTCAATTCTCTGCTAATTTAGGAGAGTTATATGGTATTACTCGTAACTCTATGATGGGAGCAAGAGAAGCGAAAAATATATCATTCAATCAGTATTTAGAGAACTTCTGTGTCCAATGTTTCAGGCTCAACTTGCCTGACAGCGAGTATTCACGAAGCATCTGTGGTCTGGACACACGCGCCGTAAATCTTCAAGGTATAGTTAAAACCGATAATGCTTCTGGTGCCAACGCAACCATTAATATTTTCACAGAGCAGACCGAAACCTTACGGGTCGGGCCAGGCAGGGCGATTGAGGTTATTTCGTGACGAGGGGATTTATCCCCTTCTAAAAGTGAATTAATTAAAAAAAAAAATATATTATTATAATATATAAATAATGGCAGTTGTCCCCCAAATTTTTAATGGTTTGAAAGGCGATAGAGATGTAGATACAAGAAGAGAACTACCCCTATTTGGATTTACAAACGGAGGTCTAAATAAACCCACTCTTAAACTAAATTGGACAAGAACCAATAATTTAGAGAATATGACTTCATTAAGACAATCTGTATTGTTATCAAATCAAGGAGGAGTTCGTGGTGTAATGCCTTGTAAAGGTGCTGTTAGTGTAGGATTTGCTGGTGGTGCTACAAGAACACTTCGTCGTCCTGCTATTCCATATCAAGGTGGACTATATCCACAGCAAGGATACGCAAGAGGACAATTGAAGGGTCTTGCTTATCAAGTTGAAAAACCAATTAACCAACCTCTAATGCCTCTTGCGGACTCCTTTAACGCTGGTATGAATTCACGTCTTGGACAACCTATGTCTATCAACGCTTAAGAAAAATAAAAAATGTAAATGTAGTATAAATATATTTTACTTAAAATGTTTTAAATTAAATATATTTATATATATATAATGACTAACTCGGTGCCGTTTTCAACTAAACCTATTCCCACTATGGGACAAATTAGAGATACTAATATATCAAACCCTGCTGATGGTGAAGTTTTAGGATATCAAGCATCATCAGGTTTATGGGTTAATCAAACATCAGGTGGTCTTCCAAGTTATGCCATAAGACCAACATCACCAACAGCAGGATTAGTAATATATAATAGCACAAAAGGTAATATAGAATTATATAATGGAATATTTTGGGTAGAAGTAAGTCCTAATAGTTTTATCTTTAATATTGAGTATTTAGTTATAGCAGGTGGAGGTTCAGGTGGTAGTTTTATCGCACCGCAAAGAGGCACTGGAGGTGGTGGTGCTGGTGGTTATAGAACAAATTACGCAACAGAAACATCTGGCGGTGGTGGTTCAACAGAACCTGCGAAATCAATTACCGCAGGGGTAAGTTATAATGTTACAATAGGTGCCGGAGGAGCATCAAAAACTACTAATGGGGTAGGTAATAATGGTTCAAATACTATATTTGATGATATTACTTCAATTGGTGGAGGTGGAGGGGGAGCAAATAGTAATGGAGTGGCAGGCGGTTCAGGTGGTGGGGGTGTGAAAGATAGCGGAGCAGGAGGAGCGGGGACAGCAAATCAAGGTTTTGCTGGTGGTCAAGGTTTTGATGGTGGAGCAAGTCCTTTTGCTGGTGGTGGTGGTGGTGGAGCAGGAGCAGTAGGTGGTAATGCGAATAGCGGTAATGGAGGTAATGGAGGTATTGGTGTAGAAAGCAGTATAACAGGAACACCAACTTATCGTGGAGGTGGTGGTGGAGGAGCACGAACAAATACTACAAATTATACTAATTTTGGGTCAGGTGGAACTGGTGGTGGAGGTGGTGGAGGTGACGGAGTTGCTGGAACTGACGGCACAGGAGGTGGAGGAGGAGGTGCTGGTGATAGTGGTATTTCAGGTAAAGGTGGTGATGGTATTGTTATTCTACGCTATCCTGATGTATTTACCATTTCAGGAACTGGAACTTTAACAATATCAAGTGAAACAAGTGCTGGAGGATTTAAACACGTAGAAATAACTGCTGGAACAGGGACAATTAGTTTTGGGTAATAAAAAATAATTGATAGTGTATTACAACAAAGGTTGGACTAATTTATAAATTTTTAACAATTTTTGCTCTGGTAATGTAATCTTCAATAGAATTATGGGATTGAGAGTAATCTGGATTTTTTTCTTGAACGATATTTTTAATATCTTCTTCTTTCCATTTTTTATCAGCACAAGTCCAATATTTATCTCCGTATGGAACAAATAATTCTTCGCCGAGTTCTATATTTTTTTCAGCAACTACTATATAACTTTTAAAATTACCATCTTCATCATAAGTTATTTGTTTATCACAATTATATCTTTTATAAAGAAGATTTTTAAGTATTACTTCTGGGTCTGCTGAATTAGAATAATCATTTATTAATGATGCTACACCACCTTTACGTAATTCTCGTGTTGTTCCTGCTAAACAATCATAATAATCTTTATCGGGATAATATTTTGTATTTTGATTATAACCAGTTTTTCCTGTGATAAATACTGGAGCATTATTCATCCAATATTTATCATAGACTTTACAGAATACTCCATCATACCAACATATCGCTTCACCTTTTTTTATTTTCTTTGTAGCAAATACACCATTACCTTTGCCGGGCGATGGTTTAACTTCTACTTTATTCCATTTACCACTTGGAGGTGTAATAACTTCAAAATCCATATTTACCATTTTGCTTTTTTATAATGTATAATGTATGAATTATTTTAAATCAATTTTTTTTTTTAGTATACATTTATTTTTGTAAAATTTATTTTTTACATTTTTTAAATTACCTTAAAAGATAAAAAATAAAAAAATAAAATGCCTTTTACCTGTGGAAGTATTGATAATGAAGAATACAAAATTTTTAAGAAGAATGAAATGAGAAGTTATGTTAGGAAAATAGTTGATAAAGATATAAAATACGCACACGAAATATGTGAAATGTTAGACAAAGAATGGTATAAAAACTTTAAAAAAATACAATCTAATAAATCTTATGATGGTAAATTAGTAGATTTTATAATGAGTTATTATGAAATTGTAGATTTAAAACAATATGTCTAATTTATTTTACAATATTAACTTCTTTATTATTAAGAGTTGCTTTATCATATTTATATACAAATTTTTTACTTGTTTCATCATAATCAAAATCTTCATCATTAATATATTTTAAATACCCATTACATAGTGGAGGTTTTTTATCAGTAGTCATTTTACCAGCATACTTATCCCATACAGAAACCCAGCAATCATATTCTTCACCTTTTTTATTAGTTTTCTTACCTACAATTGCTTCATACTTTACTAATACTGATTGCCCTATGGTTTTATATGCTTCTCTTAATGCTTGTTCGTTTCCATATTTTACTATTATATCAAATAATGCGTCTGTCTTATTCATATAAACTTGCTTTTCATAATTTAATCTACCAGCGATACTCATAACTCCACCTTTTACAACTTGTTCTTTTTCTAATTTATCTTTCAATTCTTCTTTTTCTTTGATACGCTGTTGGTAAGATGAAGGCATTTTGTTATTGATTATCGTAATAAATATTTTATAAAATCTATTTCAATTTTTTTTTTAGTATACATTTTTTTTTTGTAAATTTTTTGTATAGTAAAAAAAAAAATTGAAACGTTTTTAATGTATAAAATGTATAGCACCAACAAAGCAATAAAGCAAAAATGAATTATTACTATGACCTCCCAGAAGACATTATTACCAAGATTGAAGGTATTGTGGAAGATGAGGAATTAATTAAAAAAAGTCTTGAAGAATGGAAGACTAAAATGATGTCTGTTAATAAAATATTAACTTGGACTTGGGATACTGATGAATATACAGAAGCAATAGAAGAAGGAGAAGTTATTAATGAGATAATTGATAATTTAGGTTTGGATACAATAAAGGAATGGATTAAAGGTATGGAAAAATATTATCTTTATGAACGTATTAACGAAGATGATGAAGATTAATAAAAATTTAAACAAACAAGTCTTCATTCTTCAAGTTCATTTTGTAAGCAACATACACACAATAGAAACTACAATTTTTTGTTTTTGTTAATTTATCATTTTCCATTTTATCAAAATTAATCTTACCTTTATGCGTAATGATTTGTATATATCTTTTGTCTAATATCTCTGTAAAGTAATTAGCAAAAGTATTCATACTATTCATAATAATAATAAATGGTTTATCAAGTTCTACTAATCTTTTTAATATAGCAATTTTTATTTTAGTTTCAAATGGAGGATTTGTAATAATAATATCTCCGTGTTCTTCTTTGAGAATATCCCACGAAGTATCATAGACAACTTTATTACCTAATTCCATAAGATATTGAGGAGATTTACTTAAATGACTATTTAGCATACACGCTTCCCATACAAGTTTATCTTTTGGAATTAAATGATTTATTTTTTCCCAAGCAGTTTTGGGTGTATAATAGTCGTCGTGGATTTTAAACTTGGGACTATCTTTAAGGTTCGCCATTATATATTAACTTTTATTAATATCTCTCAAAATAAAATTATATTTCAATTTTTTTTATTATATATTATTTTTTGTAAATTTTATTAAGACTGACGAGAGCATAAAAAAAGAAATCGCAGATTTCGTTGTTT
>Ga0180433_10009527_pt1 | contig 11870 bp, 10 predicted proteins | sample SS_ome_8_FD_132980 | JGI IMG/M metagenome (GOLD analysis project Ga0180433, IMG submission 132980) | Hypersaline lake sediment archaeal communities from the Salton Sea, California, USA - SS_1_D_1 metaG | ecosystem: Environmental > Aquatic > Non-marine Saline and Alkaline > Hypersaline >... | reverse complement strand
GCAGATTTAGATGTATGGATACCACGAAAAAAGAAGTATGGAAATAAAATTTATAAAGATGTATTTGATCAAAATGATAAAAAAGAATTTGTGTGTCCATATAATTGTCCAGATAATAAACCGTATACAAGAGGTCCCCATGTTGTTAGGCATATAAAAAGAAGACATGATCCAGGTTTTAGTTTGCAGACATTTGATCCAGATGAGGCAGATTTAGATGCATGGATACCACGGAAACCGAGCGGATATAAAAAGAAAAAATATGTAGATGTTTTTGATCAAAATGAAGATGAAAAATTTGAATGTCCATATAATTGTTCCGATGACTATACTCATGAGAGAGGAGACTTGGTTGTTCAACATATAAAAGCGAGGCATGACGAGGAATTTGATTTGCAGACGTTTGATCTAGACGAAGCAGATTTAGATGCATGGATACCACGAAAAAAGACTGGGCCAAAAAGAAACCCTTCGACCTATCTTCCGACCTATCCTCCGAAGCCTCGGCGAAGGGGGATACGAGGCAAAAAGCCTCTACTTCCTCTGTCGTTTAAAAACTATGGCGGACACGGCAGAATAAACGGGAAAAGAAAAAGAGTAGATTCAATTGCAAAAGATGGAGACGATAAAACGGCAAAAAGAAAAAAGAAAAAAAGAAAATTGAAAATATAGGGGTTACAAAATGATTAAGCAGAATTTATATGTGCTATTACTTTTTGTGATGGTAGCGGCGGTAAACAACATCGTTGCAATGGAGGACCAAGGTCATCATTTTGCTTTTTTAATAGAAAATTCATTTGACAAGAAGCCAGAGAATGATATTGAATTGACGCTGGACCGTTTGACTTGAACAATTGATGAGACGACACCTATGTTTATTTTGATAAGGAGTTGGTGTATTTTTGCATTAATGTATAATGTTGTTTTAGCCGACTTTCAATTTGGTTTGCCATTTCTTCTTTATATATATGAGAAGACATGTTTCTATCTTTAATCATACCAAAAATCTTTTCGGTATCATCCTCTGTGATCATTTTTGCATTACAAGCAGCTCTGATTACAGTCTTGGGCGAGCCAAGGGGGATTTCTCTCATTTCTTTTTCAAGGTATTTTTTAATGTATTTCCAAAATAAATCAACGCAAAATTCAAATCGTTGTATTAATGAATCCCTCAGCATCCGATACAATGCTGCTTGGTCTATAAAATCTAGTTTGCCTTCATGTTTTTGAAATGCATCAAAATAAACTAAACCTTCATGCAGTCGATCTAAGGCTGCAGATAACTGTTTATGCTTTAATATTATTTTTTCCATATAACTTTATCACCTTCTATTTCTTTTTTTATTGTTTCATCAGCATTATTGATGTCTACAAGATCTACAAAAATAGGAATGGTTGATTCTTCAATTTTATCTTGTATTTTATACATTATACCGGTATCTATTGGTTTGCCATTGTCAAGCGCCAAATCTATATCTGCGCCCTCAGCATGCTTTTGGCGAGCCCGCGAACCAAATAAATAGATTTTGCAATTCGGAAGTACCTCATTGATGATGAAAATTAATACTTTCTTATATCGATTAATTCGCTTTATTGCGTCTTTTTGGGGCATATTTTAACTCCTTATTGTCTTACTATAACTAATATAATACGTTTATAACCCTTTATAAAGCTTTAATTAAAAACTTTTCAGATAGAACAGTTTACTCCATAAAGGCCCGTAAGGCTCGACAAAAAGCTCAAAGTTTGCTATTTTTAAGTAAATAATTCGCTAATTCTATAATGTTATCTGTGGAGGTTCATTAAATGAGATCAATTATTAGGTATATCATTTTTTTATCTATTTTCTTTTTCTCAAAAGCTATTTTTGGAATGAAATTTTTGATAGAAAATCCATTTGATAAGAAACAAGAGGATGATGTTCAATTGAGGTTGGATGTTTCTGTGGCACAGGAAAATGGTTTTTTTGCTGAGAGCGGGGAAAAGCGAGATTGTGTATTTGATAAAGGGCAAAACGATTTGGTATTCGAGTCCCCGGCCAATGTTATAACTCATGCTTTACCAAAGAGACAATTGAAAAAAAAGAAAAGAAAAAGATATGTAGATGTATTTAATAAAAATGAAGATGGAGAATTTGAATGTCCTTATAATTGCCCTGAAAATTATGCTCATAACCAAGGAAAATGTGTTATTAAACATATAAAGGCAAGGCATGATTCAACATTTGATTTACAAACATTTAACCCGACGATTGTCAATTTGGATGCATGGATACCACGAAAAAAATGCGGATATAAAAAAAAGAAATATGAAGATGTGTTTGAAAAAAATGAAAATGGGGAATTTGAATGCTCATATAATTGTTTAAATGACTATAGTCATAAAGAAGGACGACTTGTTATTACACATATAAAAGCGAGGCATGATAAGGATTTTGATTTGCAAACATTTGACCCCCGAGTTGCAGATCTGAATGTATGGATACCGCGGGGAAGAAGAAAGAGGTATGCAGATGTATTTGAGAAAAATGAAGATGGAAGATTTGTTTGTCCTTATAATTGCCCTGAAAATTATGCTCATAACCGAGGGGACATAGTTATTAAACATATAAAAGCAAGGCATGATAAAAAGTTTGATTTGAAGACTTTTGATTTAAATAATATTGATTTAGATATATGGGTTTCTCGAAAAAAAAAATGGGGGAATAAAAATTATAATGATGTATTTGAGAAAAATAAAGAGGAAAAATTTGAGTGCCCCTATCATTGTCCAGATAATTATGCTTATAAAGATGGAAGAGATGTTGTTTCACATATAAAAAGAAGACATGATCCAGGTTTTAGTTTGCAGACATTTGATCCAGATGAGGTAGATTTAGATGCATGGATACCACGAAAAAAGACTGGCTTTAAAAGAAAGCGTTTTTTGCAAGATGTAGATACGGGCAGAAAAAAGAAAAAAAGAAAGTTTAGGATATAGGAGATAAAAAGATGGTTAAAAAGAAAGTATATGCATTATTGTTTTTTATAATTTCAACCATGGCAAGCCATGTGGTTGCGATGGATACAAAACATCTGGCTTTTTTTATAGAAAATCCATTTGATAAGAAACAAGAGGATGATGTTCAATTGACACTGGATTCTTCTGTGGTACAGGAAAATGATTTTTTTGCTGAAAAGGCGAAAGAACCCGATAGCATATCTGTTAAAGGGCAAAACGATTTGGCATCTGTGTCTCATTCAAGAGTAATTCATTCACCAAAGAAACAATTATTTAAATTGAGAAAAAAGACAAAAAAAAGATATGTAGATGTATTTGAAAAAAATGATGATGATGAATTTATATGCCCATATAATTGTCCTGAAAATTATACAATAAAAAGAGGGCAGGCTCTTGTTTCGCATATCCAAAGGCGGCATGATAAAAACTTTAATTTGCAGACATTTGATCATGAGAAAAATGATTTGAATGCATATATATCTCGGAAAGGTAAAGATATAAGAAGGGGAAAAAAGTATGCAGAGATCTTTGAAAAAAATGAAGGTGGCCAATATATGTGTCCCTACAATTGTCGAGATGATTATGCAAATAAAAAAGGGAACAATGTCGTTAAACATATAACAAGAAGGCATAATCCTGATTTTGAACTACAGACGTTTGAAAGGCAAAAGGAAGACTTGGAGGCCTGGATATCTCGTGGAAATAATGGGTTAATACGATATGCGGATGTCTTTAAAAAAAATGACAATAATGAATTTGAATGTCCATATAACTGTCGCGATAATTATACACACAAAAAGGGGCAACCTGTTAGTACTCATATAAAGGCAAGGCATGATCCAAATTTTGATTTAAAAACATTTGATTCAAAAAAAAGTGACTTGGATGCATGGATACCACCAAGAAAGACTGAATTGAAAAGAAACTCTTCGATACGCTCTGGTGAGCTACTCAGGATGCACGGAAAAAGGAAGCGGGAGAATCATGACAAAAAGGGCCGGTTGAAGAAAAAAAGAAAGCTCAAAATATAGAGGTTGAAAAATGGTTAAAAATAAATTATATGGATTTTTATTTTTTATGGTGACTATGATGGCAAACCATATGGTTGCGATGGATATAAAACATCAGGCTTTTTTTATAGAAAATCCATTTGATAAGAAACAAGAGGATGATGTTCAATTGACGCTGGATTCTTCTATGGTATTGGATAAAGATGTTTTTTTTACAGATAGTGGCGAAGGACGCGGCGGTGCACCTGTAAAAGAGCAAAACGATCTGGCACTTGTATCTCATTCAAGAGTAATTCATTCACCAAAGAAACAATTATTTAAATTGAGAAAAAAGAAAAAAAGAAGATATGTAGATGTTTTTGATCAAAATGAAGATGAAAAATTTGAATGTCCTTATAATTGTCAAGATGAGTATGCTCATAAAAAAAAATACAATGTGGTTAGCCATATAAAAAGAAGGCATGATCAAAGCTTTGATTTGCAGACATTTGATCGTCAAACAGCTAATTTAGATGCATGGATACCTCCACAGAGGAAAGCGGTCAAAAAAAAATACCGGGATGTATTTAAGAAGAATGAAAGAGATGAATATGTTTGTCCATACAATTGTCCTGATAAGTATGCAAGCAATGAGGGGGAGTGTGTCTTGAATCACATAAGAAGAAGGCATGATTCAACATTTGATTTACAAACATCTGATTTGAAAAAAGCTAATTTAGATAGGTATATACCACGAAAAAGAGAAAAGAAATATGTTGAGGTATTTGAAAAAAATGAAAGTGGCGAATTTATATGCCCATACAATTGTCCGGATGAGTATACTCATAAGGTAGGAAATAATGTTGGTAAACATATAAAAGCAAGACATGATAAAAAGTTTAATTTACATACGTTTGATCGCAACATAGTAGATTTGGACACCTGGATTCCGAGAAACGCGCTTGGTGGAGTATTTAGCAGAAAATATGCAGATGTCTTTGCGCAAAATAATAATGTTCAATATGAGTGTCCATATAATTGTCCTGATGAATATACCCATAAAAATGGGCAACTTGTGGTTAGCCATATAAAAAGAAGACATGATAAAGCCTTTGACTTACAAACATTTGATGAGGATGAGGCAGATTTAAATGCGTGGATACCACCACGAAAAAAAGGTGGCAGAAAGAGAAAACGTAAAAAACATGACACAAAAAGTCGCTTAAAGAAAAAAAGAAAATTGGCGATATAGGGTTATATAATGTTTAAAAACAAGTTCTGTATATTGTTATGTTTTGTGGTGTCAGTAATGGCAGGCCATGTGATTGCTATGGATGAAGAAAATTCTTCTGATGGGCAAAACCAACAATTGTTTATTTTGCCCGGAGCACAAAATATTGCTTATAGGTCACCACGATCAACCTGGATGTCGCTACCATTTCTTGCTAGCTTCACACAAGCTTTGCCTGGAGGGCAACTACATGCTATTTCCAATAATAATCTTCAGGAAGATGAAGTTGGTTGTGAGGTTGAGCCGGATAAAGATGATAGTTTCCGTGGAAATGATGTAGGTTTGCAGGTGACACAAAAGAAAAAAAGAAGATGTGCAGATGTTTTTGAGCAAAATGAAGAAGATGAATTTAAATGCCCATACAATTGTCCAGATGAGTATGCCCATAAAAAGGAGTATAACGTTGTTAGACATATAAAGGCAAGGCATAATAATGATTTTAATTTGCAAACGTTTGATCGGCAAACAGCAGAGTTAGATGCATGGAGACCAAGGAAGTCGAACGGGAGCAAAAGTAAAAAATATATGAGTGCCTTTGAGAGAAATGAAACAGGGGAATATATTTGCCCGTATATTTGCCCTAATAATTATACTCATAAAAAGGGGCAGCTTGTTGTTGCACATATAAAAAGAAGGCATGATAAAAATTTTAATTTGCAGACGTTTGATTCTACAAAGGTTGATTTGAGTGCATGGATACCCTGTATAAAAGATGGAAGTTATGCAGAATTTAAGAAAAATGAGAGATGCGAGTTTGTGTGTCCATACAATTGTCCAGATAATTATGCACATAAAAGTAAAGTATATGTTTATGTGCATATTCGCAGAAGGCACGATAAAGAATTTAACTTGCAGACATTTGATCGGCAAACAGCAGATTTAGATGCATGGATACCAAGGAAATCGAGAGAAAACAAAAGTGAAAAATATGTAGGTGTTTTTGAGCAAAATGAGATAGGGGAATTTAAATGTCCATATAATTGTCCAGATGAGTATGCCCATAAAAAGGGGTATGATGTTGTTTGTCATATAAAGGCAAGGCATGATAAAAGTTTTAATGTAGAGACATTTGATCGGCAAACAGTAGATTTAGAGGTATGGATACCAAGGAAATCGAGAGAAAACAAAAATGAAAAATATGTAGGTGTTTTTGAGCAAAATGAGATAGTGGAATTTAAATGCCCATATAATTGTCCAGATAATTATGCCCATGAACATGGAAAAAGTCTTGTTGCACATATAAAGAGAAGGCATGATCCAGCTTTTGACCTGCAAACATTTAATATAGATGTTGTTGATTTGAATGCATGGATACCACGAAAACAAGGTGGACATAAAAAGAGGTATGTAGATGTATTTGAAAAAAATGAAAGAGATGAATTTGTGTGTCCATATAATTGTTCTAATGAGTATACTCATAAAAATGGAAAAATGGTTGTTCAACATATAAAAAGAAGGCATAATCCAGAGTTTGATATGCAGACATTTGACCCGGAAACTGCTAACTTGAATGCATGGATACCGCGAGGTAAAAAAAAGAAATATACAGATGTATTGATGAAAAATGAAAATGGAGAATTTGAATGTCCATTCAATTGTCCTGTTAGATATGTAAATAAATACGGAAGCAATGTTATTCAACATATAAAAGCAAGACATGATAAAGATATTGATTTGCAAAATTTTGATAAAGATAAGGCAGATTTAGATACATGGATACTGTGGAAACAGACATGGAAAAAAAGATATAAAGATGTACTTGAAAAAAATCAGGAAGATGAATTTGAGTGTCCTTATAATTGCCCTGAAAATTATACACATAAAAAAGGAAGAATAATTGTTCAGCATATAAAAAGAAGGCATGATTCGAACTTTGATTTAGAGTCATTTGATAGAGTTTTAGCTAATTTAGATGCATGGATTCCACGAAAAAAAACTGGAGGTAGAAAAAGAAAACGCTCTACAAGCAGTGCAGGCAGCAATAGACTAAAGAAAAAAAGAAAGCTCAAGATTTAAAAAAAACATCATAATAAACAAGCTGAGAAAAGCCTCTTTGTCAGAGCTCAAGACAAACTATAACTTTTACAAATAATAAATGTAAAATCTTGGTTCTTTGCCGAGGAGCTTTTTCATTTTTGTCTTGAACTTACAATTTGCAACCACAAGATTTTGACAATAATCTTAGCGCCGGGTTTTTTCGAGTTGCGTTATAAACATAGATATGTTTAGTTTGCTCGAGGCTTAGAGTAATTTTTTTCGGGGCCTTTTATTGAATTTTTCCTTTTAATGATGAGGTAAGGGGGGTTTTAAAAGAAAGGTTGGAGACATAATAAAAAGTATTATCAGACACCGTTGTCAAGGAAAAAAGATGTCTTAATCAATGAAAAAATAAAGGCAAAAATGATTAAAAACAAATTATATATATTGTTATTTTTAACGATGGTAAAATCTATGATTGCCATGGACAATACATTTTTTATAGAAAATCCATTTACTCAAAAAAAAGAAAATGATATTCAATTAAGTTTGGACCTTCTCGTAACACAAGAAAACCGACATTCTTTTCTCAGGTGCTAGCAGTGGCATTAGCAACATCAGTTCTAAAGATGCAACAATAAATGTATGGCAAAGATCTTTGGGTAATCAGGATAGAACTTTTAAACATATGCAAACATTAGTTGGGCATAAAAATGGCATTTTGACGTTAGCATATGACAAAATAACCGGGATTCTTTTTGTCCGGTTCAAAAGATAAGAAAATAAAAGTATGGAAGCTTGATGCATCAAACGAATACAAGTGTATATATACTAAAAGAGAAGCAGGTAGAGTTTTTGACCTCATAATCTTAGATGAAGACAATAAAAAAGCTAAAGAAGCACAGCAAGACTTAAATGAACGAATTGAATTGATTAAAGATGATTTTAATAAACAACCGGAAGAAGTGTCTTTTTTTCCAAGGTTTAACATTGGTAATTCATTAGTTGCGTCTAAAGGATTGTTGTCACTATAAAATTATTCAGAGTGTCTTGATTTTTGTTAAGGCTCTCTTATAATTTTATCTGTTTCTTTTATTCTTTTGCTAAGTGTAGCAGTGCTTTTTGCAAAATTTCCGAGATACTTATAAAAGGTTTTGCCACTGCGTATAAAGGATAATTTTTAATGTTTTTGTATTTGCTATAATTGTCAGAAGAAAACCTAATTCCGTACTTGGAATTCGAATGCGATTCAAGATACATTTGCATACTTTTAATTCTTTTACTTGCCCCAGCTTTTACCTCAACCGGAACAACTTGATCATGTACTTGTATCAAATAATCAATTTCTGCCTGACTAGCTCGCTTTTGTCTTCTCCAGTAAAAGAGGGATTCTTTGGCTATTGGGTCAGAATAAGCCAACAGTTCTTGTCCTATAAATGCTTCAACGATTTGTCCACTATTTATGAATGTTGTCTCCGGATTTAATAACCAAGGAACAATATCAAGTTTTAACAACGCTTGCGTTAGTCCAATATCTAAAAAAAGTACCTTGAAATCATTTAATTTTGCTTGGGCTCCTAGTGGTACGCCTTGGCCAGAGCTGCAAATAATTTTGTACAGAAGGCCTGCTTTTTCCAGTAATTCTAAGGCTGGTTCAAGTTCTCTTTTTTGGTATTCACCTACCCTACTGTACATAAACTTGTTTCCAATCTGGTCTACGGCTTTCTGAAAAAGGAGATTGAGGTATTTTGTTTGATGTTTTTTTGCGTATTTGCCAAAATCTTGCTGATAATTAAATATAAGATCAGAATGAACTATCTTTGCCGCGCGAGATTTTTTTGTGCTAACCCATACATTTACAGCTTCAGGCATACCGCCGATAGCAAGATATTGCCCAATTAAACTAAGAAGTTTCTTGTGTACAGCAACATTTAAGGGTTCTTTAAGGTTATGGTCTATAATTAGTTTTATCCATTTATGATGCCCAAGCGCTGCTATAAATTCTAAAAAAGAAACTGGATACATATAAAGAGAAGATACCCGTCCCACCGGAATGCCGACTTGATCAATTGCAAAATCTAAAAGGGACCCGGCTGCAGCTACATGTAAATCAGGTATTTGCTCAAAAAAATACCGTAATGTTGTAATTGCTTGTGGGGAAACCTGAATCTCATCAAAAAAAAGCAACGTTGAACCAGGAACTATATCCACTTGTAACAATTCAGAAAGTTGTCTTATGATTCGGATAGGGTCCATGTCTTGCTCTATAATTTCTTTTACTGCTGCATTGGCCTCTAAATTTACTTCGATAAATGTTGTAAAAGTTTCTCCTAATGTACGCATGGAATAGGTTTTTCCAACCTGTCTTGCTCCTCGTAATAAAAGAGGCTTGCGATTTGATCTGTTTTTCCATTCTAACAAAAAACTATCTATAATGCGCTTCATCTTTCTCCTCTGCTCAAAAGGGCCTTCCGGTCAAGGGTTTACATAACCATATAATTATAATGTATAAAAATCAGGGTGAAAAATCAAGAGAAATGTATAAAAATCAGGGTGAAATGCGTGGTAAAATGCATAAAAATCAAAGATAAAGGCTTAGCGTGTCTTGATTTTATCTTTGGTAGAGCCATATGCGCCATCTTTGACTTGACAAATAGGACTTTTTGAGCTATAATCACATTATAAAAAATCTTTTTTAAAGAGTAGAGAATAGATAGATGGACTTATCAGTTGGCAATTCATTAGCTGCATCTAAAGGATTGTTGTCACTATAGAATTATTCAGAGTGTCTTGATTTTTGCTAAGGCTCTCTTATAATTTTATCTGTTTCTTTTATTCTTTTGCTATGTTTAGCGATATTTGCAATGTAAGGATTAAGCACTTACAGATATGGGGCCTATTATTAATTAATTCCTTTTTAATGATTTGTCGTGGGGGAGGGTCTGGATTCAAACATGGACATAAGCAAAAGTATTATCAGACAACTTGTTGTGAAACAATAAATGCGTCAACTGTTATCTTTATAAATTTATCCAGAGATCTTGGTAAAAACCAAGGTACCCTTTGTTTTTATCTACTATTTTTTGTTTTTTTCAATTAAATCCTTGACTTTCATCTACCAATCATTTATATATTATAATGTATCTTTTGAAATATGACGCATTCGCGTAAATCTTCGACGAAAACTGTCGAGACTTTTCTTTTAATTTTTCCCGTTTTCTTTTCAATGAGAGATGATATTTTTTACATAATATGCATTATCGGACTCGCTGTAATTGTAGGATTTGCATCTTTCCCCTTTTTTTTTCAAATGGACCTTTTCGCCCTTCTTAATTCCCAAATCCTGAAAAGCTTCTTATTGTTTCAAAATGAAAATAAAAAGTACAGCTGATGAATAAAAATTAGATGCTACCGAAAATAAGCAAAAGTGATTCCCAATTAACTCACTGGTAATATCATCACTCTTCTTGCCATCTCCTGCCGTTGCCCTTTTCAAGTTGTATCGCACTCAGCGATTCCCGCTGGTTATTCTGTCAAGATGAAATTAAAGGCCTTCAAAAACCAGTGTTCAGGATCAACTCTAAGCGCTTTTTTTGCCTCCTGCCGACCAAAGACCAAGGGGAGGCAAGAATCTTTCGCCTCTGAGAGGCAACAACTCACCAAGACGCAAAATTGCTCTATTTGAATCAAATCGCGCTGCCTACGCAGCTTTTATTGCAAAATAGAAAAAATCTGCTATAATTATTATAAGGTAGAAAAAATCTAATTAATTTAAATGGAGATATCAAATGAAAAACATTAAAAAATATATTATCACCCTATCAGTACTACTCAGCTCATGGTCTGCATTTGGCATGCAACAAGGACCAGTGCAATTTGCTGCAGCCGTAGAAAATAATATTATAATTCAAGAACTGCAACAAGATATGTCATGCAAAACTATACAAACATTAGACAAAAATGCAGATGGGCATAAAAGTTATGTTCGGGCTCTCGCATATGACAATAAAACAGGCTGCCTTTTCTCCGGTTCAGATGATGCAACTATAAAAATATGGGTCAAAGATGAAAACAACAAATACAAATGTATACAAACATTAGATGAAGGTGCGGGTGGGCATACAGATTGGGTTCGGGCTCTCGCATATGACCATAAAACAAGATGTCTTTTCTCCGGTTCTTTTGATAACACTATAAAAATATGGGCTTCCGATGAAAAAAACAACAAATACAAATGCATACAAACATTAGATGAAAGTGCAGGTGGGCACACAGAGATTGTTTACTCTCTCGCATATGACAATAAAACAGGATGTCTTTTCTCCGGTTCTTATGATGAAACAATAAAAATATGGACTCCCGATGAAACCAACACATACAAATGCATACAAACATTAGATAAAGATGCAGGTGGGCACACAAAGAATGTTTGCTCTCTCGCATATGACCATAAAACAAAATGCCTTTTCTCCGGTTCTTATGATGAAACAATAAAAATATGGACTCCCGATGAAACCAACACATACAAATGCATGCAAACATTAGATGAAGGTGCGGGTGGGCATAAAGATTGGGTTCGGGCTCTCGCATATGACCATAAAACAGGTTGCCTT
>Ga0180433_10009525_pt1 | contig 11873 bp, 10 predicted proteins | sample SS_ome_8_FD_132980 | JGI IMG/M metagenome (GOLD analysis project Ga0180433, IMG submission 132980) | Hypersaline lake sediment archaeal communities from the Salton Sea, California, USA - SS_1_D_1 metaG | ecosystem: Environmental > Aquatic > Non-marine Saline and Alkaline > Hypersaline >... | reverse complement strand
GTAGCCTTTGCGGATATTCGGGGATTTACGAGTATATCTGAGAACATTAATCCTGAGGAATTGGTAAGGGTATTGAATATATATCTTTCTATCGTGATAGAAACTGTCCTCAAATATGACGGTATTGTTAATAAATTTGGTGGGGACAGCATTATGGCGGTCTGGAATGTTCCCACTGAATGTAAAAATCATGCACTTATGGCGGTAAAAGCGGCGTTAGAGGCTCAAAAGGGCATTGAGCAATTACATGTAGAAGACAATAGCCTGCCCAAGATCGATTTTGGTATTGGAGTCAATACCGGCTTGGTACTGGCAGGTAATCTGGGTTCCGAGAATCGGTCTGAGTACTCGATTATCGGCGATGCCGTTAATGTTGCGGCCCGATTAACCGGCGCAGCAGAAGGAGGAAAGGTTTGGATTGGATATAATACGTACCAATACGTAATGACCGATATAGAAGTGAAAGCACTAGAACCATTGGAACTTAAGGGAAAAAAGCGACCAATCAAAGCATACGAAGTGGTTGATATTCATTATGCAAGCGGGTAAAGGCATGATGGATTTTGTTTGATAGCTGATGCGAGGAAAAATGTATGGAAGCGGTTGATTATAGGTATAGAGAAGAAAACCAAGATAAGACTGTGTATGTAGATGTCCACTGCGACGATATTGTTCGAGAATTGGTTGAGCGATCGATATGCGGTGATATCGAAGCCTTTGGTGAACTCTATGGCATCCATATCGATCGCATTTACCGATATATATACTATCAAGTCAGAGACAAGTCGGTGTCAGAGGATTTAACTGAGGAGGTTTTTCTAAAAGCCTGGACCGGTATTAAAAAGTTCTCATGGAAAGGCCCCCCTTTTTCTTCATGGCTATATAAGATAGCACATAACCACATCGTCGACTATTTCAGGACAAGTAGACAGCTATATCGTCTAGATCAAAGTATTCAGGCAAACAGTGGTAATCCAGAAGAAGAAGCCGAGGAGCATGTGACGATAAAGGGCTTGATGGATGCTATAGCTGAGTTGCCTCATCAGCAGCAACAGGTAATAATCCTGAAGTTTATAGAGGGCCTAGAAAATCATGAAATCGAAGGTATTTTAGGAAAAAGTAGGGGGGCTATCCGCGTTATGCAGATGAGAGCACTGGCAACACTTCGTGAAACACTGAGCAGGGAGCCAAAGAATGAGATATGATTTTTCTAAGGCATTGGATAATTGTCTTTCATCGATAAAAGAAGGTATATCTCCTGATGTATGCTTACATCAATACCAATCTCTAAAACAGGGATTAGAACCTTTAATTAATACAGCTATTTATATATCCAAAATTTCCAAAATCTATCCATCGAAAGAATTTAGGACTGAATCTCCGGCTCGGTTGAAAGCAAAGATACAAGAAAAATCCTATGAACCTTTCGCCAATACAGAATCTATACCCAGAAAAATATTCGCACGTTTCAATACCAAAATGAAGAATGTGATAACGTGTTTTTCCTTACAGCGTAGGCTACTTGTTCCATTGATGTCTTCACTTTTAATAGCTATAGCTATTTCACTGGCTATGTATTCTATACCAATCCTATTAGGTCAATCCGATACATTGGATTCACGATGTACGTTAAGTGTACTTTTAGGGTATGCTGACGTTCAAAGTCCGGGCGCGAAAAATTGGCAAACTGGTGCAGATGGGATGACATTGGAAGTGGGCAGTAGAGTGAGAACCAAAGACGACTCACAAGCAATGTTGACGTTTTTCGAAGGTACTACCATAAAGCTTCAGCCTGGTACAGATATCGAAATTGAGAAGGTTAAGGGTTCAGACGATAAATCTACAGAAATTGTGCTTAAACAATGGCTGGGGAAGACATGGAGCAGGGTCGTGAAGAAGATTGATCCGGGCTCACGATACGAAATTAAAACACCGTCGGCGTATGCATTAGTCAGAGGCACCATGTTTGAGACGGAGGTCGATAAATCGGGTACAACCGAAGTGCGTACTACTGAGGGATTGGTTGGAGTAGGAGCTGAGGGAAAAGAAGTTTCGGTCGGGGCTGGATCGGGAACTTCGGTACTATTCGGTTCAATACCTGCAGATCCAGAACAATTGGCACTGCCTAAGAGCGAATTCGTTGTTACCGTAAGCATGCCGGCAGTAGCCTCGATTTGCGATCCAACGTCTTCGAGTACGGGGTATCTGCCCAGCGGCATATCATTTAATCAAATAATTGGATCTCAATCCACATCACCTGCTGATGGTGATCAGATTATCAGAATACCTGAGCTTATAGCTGGTATGTATAGAGTGATTCTACGCGGAATCGAAGACGGGAACTCTATCGTAATATATAAAATTATTTCTGATGGCGAACTGATTTTGGAAAGAACTGTCAGTTACGATATATCAGGTGGGACGGAGTACTTTGTCCCTGTCGAATTCGAATTTTTGGATAGTACTGTCGTAGGCGCGGTTGTTGGTGATATCGGTTTATTGGGCGGGAATAGTCCAGAGAAGATTATTATTAATAGAAACATGCAACAAAACGCGCTACCAATCAAATCGTTTAACGGAATTACTAATCCGGTCAAACTGTTAGTACGCAGCGGCGCCGGAGGCTCGGTGGTTGTTCCTGGTGAAGGGGAGTATATATACGAGAAAGAGACAACGGTATCACTTGTAGCTGTTGCAGATAGGGGATATGCTTTTCTCGGCTGGAGAGGACCTGTGGAGGATTCTAACTCTACGGATACTTCGATTACGTTAAATGAAGATCAGATTGTCACCGCAAACTTTAGCCGAGGCGAAATTTGTGTTGTGACTGTACTAAGCACCGAAGGTGGTTCTGTAGTCGAGCCAGGACAAGGTGTATTCATGTATGAATATGGCACGATTATTGATCTTGTTGCTCAACCTAAGGAGGGTTGGGTCTTTGAATATTGGGAGGGATATGTGGACGCACCAAAGTCAGCTGCCACTACTGCCACAATTAAACATACCGATGAGATAGTGGCGCATTTTGGCAGAGCTCAATGAAATTAAAGAGGTGACAAAATGGGAATTGGTACACTAAAAATTCCGACTCGAATAGATCAAATAACACCTTTGCTTCGTTCAATTGGCGGTAACAAGGAGTTCGAATCGGAGAATAGAATTCAAGATTTACTCATAGATAATGGTCACCGCCTTGATCTTCTATATAAAGTAGGATTAAAAGCAGCTTCTACTCAGGAAGTATCTAAACTAGTGGAAGACATGGTTAGTATGAGCAGGCAGGTGCTTGGAGCCGAGGCAGCATCGGTATTATTGTTAGACGAGAAAGGCCAGTATTTATTTTTCGAGTGTACAGATGGAGAAACTGCCCAATCACTAAAACAGTTGAAGATAAGTGTGAATAGGGGCGTTGCCGGCTGGGTGGTTCGTCATCGAGAGCCGTTAATCATCAACGATGTTAGTACTGATGAGAGATTCTATCCAGAACTTGACGAAGCAACTGGTTTTATAACGAGGTGTGTACTATGTGCGCCTCTAACAACGCGGACGAGTGTAATGGGTGCCATCGAAGTGCTCAATAAGGTTGACGGGTCTGATTTTGAAGCAAGTGACTTGGAATTGTTGGTTTCATTGGCATCTACTGCGGCAATATCGATAGAAAACGCACGATTGCATCAGATTGTTCTTGATGGCTATAAAAGAACAGTTAGTGCACTCGCAGCGGCCATTGATGCAAAGGACCCATACACATGCGGCCACTCACAGCGTGTGAGGGACTATGTGATAATGGCAGGGAATATGCTCTCACTGGATAGCGACGCTATGATAGAGCTAGAATATGCTGGTGTCCTTCATGACATAGGTAAAATTGGTATTGTGGAAAGCACGCTATGTAAGCCAGGGTATCTGCAACCGGATGAGTGGATAACGATAAGGGATCATCCGGCTATAGGGGCTGTTATTCTCAGGGATATACCTTTTCTTGAGGAGGCTAGAGAACTCGTTCTGTATCACCATGAGCGTTTTGATGGGAGTGGATATCCAAATAGACTGAAAAAGGATGATATACCATTGGGATCGCGGTTAATAGCTGTCGCTGATGCCTTCGATACCATGGTTACCGATCGGGCGTATCGCCCTGCACCTGGCGTTGAATTTGCTTTGGATGAATTATACAGATGCTCAGGGACTCAGTTCTGTCCAACTGCCGTAGAAGCGTTTATTACGGCATTTCAGGAAACGTTGCCTAAGTTTTCCTCTGTTACCCCTCGAACACTTCGACATAAACGTTCCAATACTATTCTTTGACAACTGGAATATCGTGAAGATTTAAAGCCGAGAGGACCAAGTCTGCTTGGTATCAGTTCATGTATACGATGAAACCAAGGGATGGCATTTTACGCACTTCATGCCATACTCATAAGCGCATTGCCATACTGCAGTTCGAGGATTCTCCTCATTAAAAATGGCGAATTAGATCGTTTCTCTTAGGCCAGGATTGCCCATAAGACTCATATAATCATCCGCTGTAATCTCGTCCAATGCCAATTGAACAATCTCAACTATAGAATTCAGGTGTTTACTATGATATATAGAATCGTGAGAGAACTAAATTGTCTTGAAGGAAAAAGTCAATATAAACGTTGATTTATTCCCTATTTATATAGATAATTATTAGGCGATGACGCAAATTAAGGAGGATGGAACATGACTGTATATTATGAGAATGATGCCGATATTGATTTTCTGAAAAATAAAACCGTCGCCGTTATTGGTTACGGTAATCAGGGTAGAGCCCAGGCGCTCAATCTGAGAGATAGCGGATTAGAGGTAATTATTGGCGTACGAGCTGATGAGACCCGAGACCTTGCAATGAAAGAAGGCTTTCAGGCATTCTCAATCCCGGAGGCTAGTGAGCGAGCACAGGTGGCTTTACTATTGATTCCCGATGAGATAATGCCGGAAGTATATCAGGAGAGTATTTTACCTGGGCTTGTCCAAGGAGATGCCATATGTTTTGCTTCCGGCTACAATGTAGCCTTTGGCTTTATCCAACCACCGGATTTAATTGACGTGGTGATGGTAGCTCCCCGGATGATTGGCGACGGAGTACGTCAAAAATATGTGGAAGGAAAAGGTTTTCCCAGTTTTATAGGTGTACATCAAGATGCCAGTGGTCATGCGTTAAAGACGACGCTTGCAATTGCGAAGGGAATCGGCTCTACCAGAAGCGGGGCAATGCAGGTCTCCTTTAGCCAGGAAGCGGAACTCGACCTCTTTACAGAACAGGCTTTCGGGCCGGCCTTCGGAGCAGTCTTGATATCCGCTATACAAACTCTTATTGACTATGGCTATCCTGTCGAGGCAGCCATGATTGAGTTGATACTATCTGGCGAATTCGCATATTCAATGGAAAAAATCGCGGAGCTTGGATTCTTCAAGCAGATGGAACTTCATTCGCATACATCACAATATGGATCAATGACTCGTTCTCTACGTTTCGCTATTCCACAGATTGGAGACAGTATGAAAGTAGTGCTTGATGAAATTCGATCCGGTGCATTCGCGAGAGAATGGGATAATGAATTAAAGGGTGGGATGACGGTATTCAATCAGATGAAAGAGTTGCGTACTCAACACCCCATTGCGGAATGGGAACGAAAAGCGCGGCAGGCATTTCGTATGGATTGAATTACAGGTCAAGGAATGTTACAACCAGAATAAAAAAGTAGCGGTAGCGCGACGATCACCTTATTGCATATTTAGATACTATCCCGCTATCTCATCAAAAATCCATTGTAAGTAGTCTTCGTTGCCTCCAATTATCGGTAGAGCAATAATCTCCGGCACATCGTAACTATGTATGCTCTTTACAAGCTCAACGATTTCAGGAATGAGGGATTCTTTTGATTTTATAATAAGCAATCGTTCTTCCTCTGATTCTATCTTTCCATTCCACCAAAACAGGGAATTGATTTTAGGCACCATATTCACGCAGGCAATTTTTCGTTTGTTCAATAAGAGCTCACCTATTGTTCTTGCCTCTTCATCATTGGCAACCGTGACCAAAAGGACCACAGCAATAACGTCTTTCATCGTTTCAACCACCTTGTACCAAACGTGGAAATGGGCTACCTGTGTGATATTTTACGTTATAAGTATTGGTAGTTGTCAATTAGTAGAGTTGTGTGCAGTGTGATATTGTTTGTAATATTGTTATACCTAAGGATTTGCGAAATGAATATTGAAGAAGTAGATGATAATGTCTTCTGGTTGAATACTACCATTGACGGCGTTAAAAACACCTTTGCCATTTACCTCATCCGCGAGGGAAACGGTGTTCTCATTGAGCCAGGCCCTGCAATTACCCTTCCCCTGATTCAAGATGCACTGAAGAAATTAGGAATGAAAAGGCTCTCATATATAATACCAACACATGTTCATGTCGATCACGCTGGTGGGACCGGATCACTGGCTTCAGTATTTCCTGAAGCCGCGGTGATACTTCACCCTCGCGGGAAGAAGCATCTAATCGATCCTGACAGGCTAGTTGAAAGTACGAAGACCGTCTGGGGTGCAGAATTTGAAAAAATGTTCGGGCCTGTATTGTCCGTTCCTGAATCACAAATAAAAGTTCCCCTTGATGGAGAAATCTTTTTGGTAGGTCACAGAGAGCTAGAGATACTTTATGCACCCGGTCATGCGCCCCATCAAGTAGTAGTGTTCGATAGAAAATCACGCAGCCTTTTTTGTGGTGAAGCATTGGGACTCGTTGGACGTAGTGAAGATCCGTTCCCTCTTCCCGCCGTTGCCCCTCCAAGCTTTGAACAAGAGCAATATTTGAAAACAATGGAGCAGTTGAGAAAATTGAAACCTCGTCGGCTATTGTTTTCACATGGTGGACCTATACAAGAAGCAGATAAAATATTCTCCATAGCTTTAGAGAATACACGAGCGTTTGGAAATATAGTCCTTCAGGCTTTGCGAGACGGGGAAGCTCTAGAGGAAATTGGTCATAGGGTAGTGGACTACGTGCGAGTTCGGTTTGGCCGGGAATTAGATGAAACGGACTTAATAATGACAGTCGGTGGTTATGTTGTGTATTTTAAGAGTAAGGGTTTGCTAAAGAAAAAGGGATGAATAGTGCAGATCGATTTATTAAATTCGCTGAATAAAAACTGGAGAAGTAATCATTGGTTTGATATTATAGTGTTTGGATGCTTTGTCAAACGTGTAACGATTACTGGTACACTATGATATATTGAAGGAGTGTATTCCGGAGGATTGATAGATATGATTAGACTTTTCACCGGTGCCTTCATTATTGTAATATTAGTTATTGCCGCTTCTTGTGGTGAAGCAGCACCGATTGCGGGTTTTCAGGCGTCGAACGTGACGGGATTAGCACCAATAACTGTTCAATTTACTGATCAATCCCAAGGCGAGATCGATAGCTGGGAATGGGATTTTTACAATAATGGAAGTATAGATAGCACGGAACAGAATCCCAAATATACCTTCGAAAATCCCTGTAATTGTACTGTTCTATTAACAGTTAAAGGACCTGGTGGAGAAGATTCTGAAACACTTCAGTTCAATTTTTCACCGACTCCTGTAGTAGCAGATTTTGTTGCTGACGTTACAAATGGGCAAGGTAGAACGACTGTCAATTTTACGGACCTATCTACAGGGATAATAACCAGATGGGAATGGGATTTTTACAATAATGGAAGTATAGATAGCACGGAACAGAATCCCAGTTATCGATACACCGCAAATGGTAATCATACGGTATCCCTAACTGTCTATGGTCCATACGGCCAGGATACAATGACTAAAGAGGGTTACATCTACATAACTGGATGCCCCACCTGAGGGCATTGATTTGCGCCAGTTTGGCGTAGAGATAAGCAACCGCTAAGAAGCGGATTGTAGGTAAGCAATTAAGCCCCATCTGAATGTTTCTAGATGGGGCTTTTCAATCGAAAAGATTGCATAGATGCTGTAATCACTGTAGTTGGGATGCACTAAGGACCTTATGAACATTGCACAAAGGTACTAGTCAATCATCAAGCTAGGCAACCATGTAGCCAAGGCGGGAAAAACCATAATGATTATCAAAGCGAGTGTTTGTAGGCCTACAAAGGGGATTATGGATCTGTATATATCGCCCATGGTTATGTCTTTGGGGGCGACTCCCTTCATAACAAATAGGTTCATTCCAAATGGTGGCGTTAAATAGCCCATCTCCATAATAATTACGAAAAGTATACCAAACCATAAAGGGTCAAAGCCCAGAGTTCTAACAATGGGGATGAATATGGGGATAGTTATCATAGTTATTGCGCCTGGATCGAGGAAACATCCAAGTATGATAAGAATAAGCTCCATTGCAATAACGGTAATCCAAGCGCCTCCTGGGACTGCGGTAAGTGCATCGGATATCAGTTGTTGAGCACCGATTAGTGTATAAACTGATGTAAAACATTTGGCTCCAATCACGATCCACATGATCATACAACTTATTTTTAATGTTCCGTAACAAGCTTCTTTGATCCTATACCAGGTCAGTCGTCGATATGCGCTCGCCACGATTATACTACCGAGAGCGCCTACGCCTGCTGCTTCTGTAACTGTGGCAATACCAAAGAAGATGGTTCCCATGACCGCAAGTATCAATAAAATTGGAAAAACCATAATACGAAAAGAGGTAAATCTCTGTTTCCAATTTGCTCGTTGATCAGATGGTAATGAGGGCCCAAGATGTGGTTGTAGTATACATCTTATAAGGACATAGAGAATGAAAAGAGCTCCAAGAATAATACCGGGGATTATACCCCCGATAAAAAGTTCACCAATTGATAGTTGGCCAAATAGGGCCAAAATAATCATTAACACACTTGGTGGAATGAGAATCCCAAGTGCGCCACCAGCTTGGATACTACCTAAAGCGATTTTCTTATCATAACCTCGCTTAAGCATTGCTGGTAAGGCAACCAGCCCTAATATTGCTGTAGAGGCAGCGCTTATTCCAACCATTGCAGCCAGTGCTATACTCATGAGCAACGTACCAATTGCCAGACCGCCTCGCAAGCCTCCTACCCAGCGCTGTACTGCGTCGAAGAAATCTTCAGCTAAACCTGCTTTTTCCAACATGGATGACATAAAAACGAATAGTGGTATAGCAACTAGCAGATAATTGGTTGATTGCCCAAATGTATTCATGACAATCGAGGTTAAAAAACTTGGGCCTTCAAGGAAAAGGATAAATACTACAGCAATACCCCCGAGAGAGAACGCTATAGGTAGTCCTGAGAATACGACCAGCAGCATTGAACCGAAGAGGAGAATAGTTAATACTTGCTCATTCATTTAGGCTTTGCTCCAGTAATAGCAGTAATCATATTCCTGATGAACTGAGCAAATCCCTGGAGTAATAGTAGGAACGCGCCGATAGGTATAATTGTCTTTATAATATATTCAGGTGGGCCCCAATCTGAGTCGGTAGTCTCGTGGAGACCAATAGATCTCCATGCATACTCTGATCCTTTCCAGAGCAAGACTGCTAGAAAAAGAAACAGGAGAAGATATGTTATAAGGGATAGAATTGCTCTTCTTTTTGGACTGAGGCGCTGGTAGAGTATGTCCATATTGACATGGGCTTCGTGGCGAAGAACATATGCCCCACCGAGAAGGGCATATCCTCCCAGAAGGAACATCACAGTCTCGCGAGCCCATATGGTTGGGGAGTTAAAGAAGTACCTGGCTATTACCTCATAGGCCATAACAATAATCATGAAAATGACCAGGAAGCTAATTAACTTGCCTACCTGGTCATTAATCTTGTCGATCAGGTCAATAAATTTAAGAAGAAGGGAGACAAGACACCTCATGATAAAATTTTTACCTTATCAGGTTATTACAATCTTTTGATAGGTGAAGTAATTACGTTTAATGCAGGGATAGACCATATGATCTACCCTTGCATTAAACGTAGATAATTATGTGTTATTCGATTCGACCTAAATATCTCATATATTCTTTTGTGATCTCTATTACCTCTGCGTTATAATCGGACATTTGGGCAAGCCCATCCCATACACCTATAGATATCTCCCTTAAGGTCGCTATATCTTCGTCGGAGAAGGTATTTATTTCTACCCCAGCCTCCGCAAACGTGTTTAGGGCCTCTGCGTCTTCATAGGCGAAATAGGTAGCGAAACCGGTTGAGGCTCTTTGCGCAGCAACGGTGAGGATTTCCTGCAGATCATTGGGAAGTTCGTTCCACTTATCCATGTTAACTATAAATTCACCACATCCATAGGCGGAAAGAGGCGGCATGGTATAATATTTCGCAACTTCCTGCAGATTGATGGCTGCGAATCGGGCTGGATTACCGATGTTCGCTCCATCATCAATACCCGTCTGGATATTCGGATATATTTCCGTGATATCACTTGATGTTGGTACTGCTCCTACAGCTTCCCAAATTGATCCATAAAACCCAATGGTCCTGATTTTCTTACCTTCCAAATCAGCTAGGCTTCGAATTGGCTCGGAGGACATTATGCTTCCATATGGTACTCCAATTAGGGGAGCGAGGAAATGGACGTTTTGTTCTGCATAGGCTCTTCGGAAAACGTCAATAGCGTTTCTTTCATAGTACCATGCTTCCATTTCTTCCATACTTTCGCACGCAAAGGGTAACCCAAGGGCCAGTATACCTACGGGGACGGTCCCTGCCCAGAAGGCACCGGTTGAGAAGCCCATTTCAACAACACCTTCACCGACGGCGTCATGTATCTCCTTTAGCGGGACAAGACCTTCACCGCCGGGATACATCGTGAGTTTAAGACGGCCATTGGACATCCGCTCAACGCTTTCGATGAAATCGGGAAACACTTTATCGTATGATACCATTCCTGGATCTTCACTTGTTTGAAACTTCCATTCGAAAACTTTCGTTTCTGGTGTTGTGCCATTGCCATTTTCATCTTCATTGTCGCAGCCCGGTATTATAAGTGCGATTAGAAAAATAACAATTCCTAGAACAAGCCACTTTCTATTAATCATGATTTCTCCTTTCCGATTTTGAATTCAACTACTATACATATACGACGATATGTATATATTTTAGTGCTTCGATCTATCACCTCCTCTCATTACCTACCGGTAGCTTCGACGGCGTTTACAGAGTCGGTGCTGTTGTTGATTGTTAGAAGTGAATAGAGTGGTAGCTCGTTTGGACGCAACAATAATATATCCCACTCTGATGAGTGTCAAGATATATCACGAATAATGGTAGTCAGAGGTAATTCACTAGTAATCGATGGGGTGATTGACTATATATCTAAATTCCGCACCTGTAGAGCATGGGCCTGTATAAAGGCTTTTCTGGGGGGGACTTCTTCTCCCATAAGTGTTTGTACGATCTCGCTTGCTCCAACAACGTCCTCTATATTAACCTGCAATGTTATTCTCGTTTCGGGATCCATGGTTGTTTCCCAGAGCTGCTGAGGAGTCATTTCACCCAATCCTTTATAGCGTTGAATGTGAACCCCTTTTGATCCCATCTTACTTAACAACTGGTCTTTTTCTTTATCAGAGTAAGCCCATTGTTGAGCATTGCCCTTTTTTATGCCATAGAGAGGTGGTTGTGCAATATACAGATGTCCATTCTCGATTAGTTGGAGCATATATCGATAGAAGAAGGTCAGAAGGAGAGTTCGAATATGGGAACCATCAACGTCGGCGTCAGTCATGATGATAACCCTATGGTAACGAAGTTTGGATACATCGAAGTCTTCTCCAGTTCCGGCACCTATCGCGGTAATAAGTGCCCTGATCTCTTCATGGGCCAGCATTTTTTCCAG
>Ga0180433_10009524_pt1 | contig 11877 bp, 12 predicted proteins | sample SS_ome_8_FD_132980 | JGI IMG/M metagenome (GOLD analysis project Ga0180433, IMG submission 132980) | Hypersaline lake sediment archaeal communities from the Salton Sea, California, USA - SS_1_D_1 metaG | ecosystem: Environmental > Aquatic > Non-marine Saline and Alkaline > Hypersaline >... | reverse complement strand
GCCGGGTCTGATGGCAATTCTGATGAGCCCACGGGTCAGTTCGACCGCTGGCGTGTCGTGATGTACGCCCCTATCAACGACGACGGAGAGTGGGATGAGAAGAACCAGTATGGCCGTAGGATCTTTGCTACATTCGTAGGGCATATAACCAGTGGCAATCCGGTATGTGTCAGCCTGACGAAGAACCAGTATGATCCAAACGATACAGGACACCTGAATTTCTACTGGCAGTCTTCGCATTGGGATGAGCGCACGAAAGGCGCTTACAGTCGCGGCTTCTTCCACTTCATTTGGCCCACCTATCAGGAGTACAAGACCACACTCGACCAGTGGTTCGATAACAAGAACCTACAGATGAACTCAGGGTGGATCACTGAGAAGGGTGCTATACATACTGCCGACAAGACGTTTGGCCCTCGCCGCTTGTTCGAGATGCAGATGGGCCTGATTGACAAGCTGAAACGCTTGGATGTTCCGTCTGTGACAGGGGATATGCAGGCGTTCATTGCCTATCTTGAAGCCCGAATCAAGGAAACTGCTGGTATTACTGACGCATTTCTTGGTGAGGCGATGGGCTCGCGTACCAGTGCACAGGAGTCCAGACAGGCACTCGCACAGTCGGTGAAACCTGCCAGTGACCGCTTGAGATCTATGGGTGGTCTTCTGAAATGGATCGCGGAATGGGATATGCGGATGTGGCGCATGTTTGCAGATCCCGAGCTGGTACTCGCTCTGGTTGACAAAGACAAGGTCAAGGAAGTCAAGCCTGCGATGATTCACGGGCCTCTGCGCGTTAGAGTTTCGGCTATTGACGATTTCGAAAACAACCTCGTTGTTCAGCGCGAGCAGAACGCTTTCCTCCGAGACACATTCCCTATGATCAAAGACGTTATGCCTAAGCGTGATATACGGGCTACGCTTCGCTGGATATACCGCAAGCGTGGATTCCCTGTCGATGAGCTGTGGGGACCGGATCGCGATGGTGACGCCGTTAGGATCGCCCGCGGGGAGAATATGGCATTTGAGCGGGGTATCTGGGATCAGCCTGCGAGCGACGAAAATCACGATATACACATTGGCCTCCATGAGGACGCCGAATCAATGTTCAAGCGTATGCCGCCAGAAGACCTGCATCCCGATACCCTTCGCTTCGTCAACGCTCACGTTGAGATGCACAGGCAGCTCCAGCGTCAGGAAATGAATGAGGCTCAGAATGCGGCACAGGCCGCTCTGGGGCCGTCTATTGGCTCTGGACAGCCCGGCGCAGCACCACCGAGGACCGATGCTGAACTGGAAGGCGACAGGATTGCAGGAGAGGCAGGAACGATACAATGACCGACCGTATTGACGAAATAGTACACGAGGTAAACATCGACGGGTGCGTCCTTGAGTTGACCAAGAGCGAGATGATGGCGTGGACCGATATGTTCTCTCACAAGGGTTATGCTGTATTCGAGAAATTCCTGCAGGCACGACAGGTAGATATCAACAGAGTATGCGTAGCAACTGATGCAGAAGAAACCACACGGCACCAGTATATAGGCGCGTATTGGAACAATCTAAGTCTACTCGAAGACGTACAGGAATCCCTCGCAGAGCAGTTAGAACGCGCCAAGAAAGGCGCTGGACCGGAAGAAGAAGTTCAAACATCTTGACGTGTCTCATTAAGATGTGAGACACTTGAGACAGATGAGACAGTTGGAGACATCATGACAAATATCGAGTTACTGGAACAGGATGCAAAAGATCGTGGGTTGATCAAGGTCAAGACCGAGCATGCATACTGGGGGATTGCCGGGGATGAGCAGATACTTAAGAAGCAGGGCTACGTGCCTGTTAAGGACAAGGGCAAGACCATCGACTGTGACGAAATGCGCCTATACAAGATCAAGCGCAAGAAGCCGATTGTTCCGAAAACTGTAAAGAAGTGAATTTCATGAAGGGAGCGATACCCTGCCAATAACGGCAGGCCCGTGAACTTCATTACGTAGGGAGGCAGAAATGCCAGATCCGATTACCGGAGAGCCGACACCCGATGAGGTTCTTCCCCCGTTACCGGGAGAGGAAGGTTCAGAGGCCCGGCCAACCGAAGGTGTCACAGATCCACCCCCCGCCGCTGGCGACACGGGTGAAAAGTTTAAGTTCGCAGGGCGCGAATTTGATGATCTTGATGCAGCCGCGAAATCGTACAAGGAGATGCAGCAAAGGTCGGTACGCTCTGAGGAAGAAATCGCAGAGATCAAAAAGCGTCTTGAGCAGGCAGAGAATCCTCTGCTTCAAAAGCTCGTGGACGTGGTCACTGAGAAAGAGCAGAGCGACGCCGAGGCAGAGCAACAGCGTCTCCGAGAACAGTTACTTAAGGACATGGATGAGCGTGGCACTGAGGGCATACTGGACACAATAGTCCGTATGAAAGACGATGTCACGAGCAGCCTTGACCAGAGGTACAGGGCAGAGCTGGAAGCACGAGATGCCAAGATTAAAGAACTTGAGGATGGGTTCGTGGATATCCGTGATACCAGCAGCGAAGTGTATCAGCAGAACAAGGAAAGGATTCAGAAGTTGGAAAACGCTGGATTTACTCGGGAGCAGGCAATCAGAGCTGTAGAGCTTGATCCTCTTCCTGATCCGGCAATGGCCGCACCCGGTAGCATGGGACCATCTGGAGCCTCACCGTCAAGCGGTGGTGGAGCTGGCTGGAGCCAAGCTGAACTCGCAGAGTTCAAAAAAATGATGCCGAACGCGACCAAAGAAGAAATTGACGACTTCATGAAATCTGGAAGGAGGACCAAGTGAGTCCAAGATTTATCCCGAAAGAGCCTTGTCCTATCTGTGATGCACCAATCACGACAATGAAGATGGCACGGCAAGCCCATCTTCGGTCATGCGCCAAGATACACGGCGTAGCGATGCCTAATGAGGACAACGAACCGAATACGGTACCTGAGACTGCGGAGCCTACTGCACCGCAGACCGAAAAGACTCCACCTGTTGAGCCTGTGGCGAAACAACCGGAGCCAGCATCCGTTGCCCCCGTAACTGAAACGCCGGAACCTACACCTGCACCGCAGGTAGAGAAGCCGCGTGTTCAGAAGGTGTCAAATGATCCCAAGGTACAGAGGGATTACGAACGTGCCTTGGCCAATCGTGAATCTCGCAGAAAACGTGCCCCGGACATCCTCGCAAACCCGGTTCAACATACCGACGCGCTTGTTGAAAGAGAGAACCATCTCAAGGCAGAGGGCTTGATTCCAGATGACATGCATTGTTTCTGGGGAGACAAGACCAAGCACAACCAGTATATCGGAGAGGGCTACATTCCCGCTATCGAAAAGGGGGAATTGCAGGATCACGGCGAGAACAGGTTGTACTACATTGATGAGGCGGTTCATTGGGCAGAAGAGAAACGTGCTGGTGCGGAATCACGAGCACGTATCGAAGGCCTGAACAAGGAAGCTGGAGACACGCTTCAGGGAGAGGGTGAGACCCTGTCTGATGACAGTATGAAGGTTTCCCGTGACGATGCGCGAGCGGCGGCAGCGAGAGCCCGTGAGGCTCACGAGGCTCAAATGTTGGAGCGGATAAACAAAACGTAGCATTAACAAAGGGTAATTGAAATGGCCCAGAGAACGCTAGTTAATCCGCGGTTTCGGTACAACGCCGAGGGGCTTGACGCGATGGCAACAGAGCGCAGGCTTGTTGACGCAGCCGAGACGTTTGAAGCTGGTCAATTTCTGAGACTGGCCACGGATGGACTCATCTATGCAGCGGTTACTGATGAGGACGCCAGCACAGGCGGCTTCCAGTATTTCGCGATGGAGAGTGTGTCTACGGCACTTGGGAATGACACCACGCGCAAGAAGATGGCGAAGATCACCGAAGGTGATATCTTCGAAATTAACGCATACCATGCCACGGTCGCGAGTGCGGTACTTACCGAGTCGATGATCGGTGGTCTGTATGCACTGTACGTAGCAAACAACGTCTGTTCGGTCGATGTTTCTGACACCAGCAACGATGCTTTCGAGCTGGTCGAGCCGAGTTGGGTTGAGTCTCCGTACAACAACACTTCCTCTGACACCTACGCAAGGGGTCTTTGGAAGGTAATTCCCGCAGTCCTTGAGGCTGCACGGGCTTCGTAGAAAGGGAGCTGAATAATGGCTGCAACACAGTTATTTCTTGGCCAGACTGGCCTGATCCAGCACCCGCAGTATCCGAATGTTTACGACAAGACGATGGATATGTATGCGAGGCGCGAGGATAATGTCCCGATACAGGGTGCGCAGTTCTTCCAAGAAGACACCGCGGAAACCCTTGAACACAAGATCGCTACCTACGGTAGTGTTCTCAAGGTTCTGCGTAGGCGGGACGATTCGGATAGGTTGCCTTTCGAGCAGCCTGCAGACGGTTACGACCAGACACTCAACATCCGCACGTTCAGGATGGGCACCCGGTTTACCCAGACCATCGAGAAAATCGACAGGTCCGGTAAGCTTCGCCGTATGGCGATGCAGGGTCTCCCTGATGCGCTTCGCAGGACGTTGGAGTTTGCGTATGCCGACATCATCAACAACGGTTCAACGACAGAGGGTGCCGATGGCTCCAACCTGTTCGCCTCCGATCATTACCACGAGGATCCCGATGCGGGTCAGTGGAGCAATAGTGAGACGGGCGCGGCTCTTACCTCGACCTCGTACAACACCATGCGCGTGAACATGCGCAAGCGTACGAACGAGAAGGGTTACGTTGCACCGATCACACTCAAGAAGCTGATAGTCTCGCCTGACAACGAGCAGAAGGCTCTTGAGATTCGTGGTTCGTCACAGACCCCGGAAACATCGACTAACGCCGTCAACGTATGGCAGAACAGGTTCGATGTGGTTGTCTGGGATTACCTGACCTCCACGACCGCATGGTATGGTTGGGGCGACCTGATCGAGGATATGTGGGGACTGCACGTTGCATTCCTGACCCGTCCCGAAGTGGTTAGCCTTGGCTATCCGAGCGCCGAGTACCCGCGCATCAAGGCCGGGTGGGAAGCGTACATGCAGTTCGCAGTTGCGGGATCGCAGCTCAAGAACATGCATAAAAATGCGGGCGCGTAGGCAGTAGTTGGATACCAACTACTTGCTAAAGTAAGATCATGGTCGGGGGTGGTAACACACCCCCGGTCATTTACCTCGAAATGAAGGAACAATCTCATGGCGAAGGCTAAGACAAAAGCAACTCCCGCTAAGAGTGGGAAGAAGAAGACCGCTGGTTCCGCATTGGAAAAGCGTGTCACTCGCCTTGAAGCAGTAGTTAGCATCCTTGAAAAGCAGCTTGGCATAGACCTCGACCGCGACGGCGTGGTTGGTGGTTTCGCGAAGATCAGCTCGATCCTCGTAATGACTGTGATGGGTGTGTTTCTGCTCATGGCATCTGTAGTGGCAGTTCACGCTGTACTTCCCAAGACTCCTGCAGGCGTAGCGCCTGACTGGGAATACTGGGAGACGGCGGCAGTCAGTAACAACGGTACGATTGTTACCGAGACTGACCTGATTGTTAATGGCACCGCGAAAGTTGGTGCTCTGAACACGACAGGAACGATCACGGGTGTATCATCTGGAAGCGGAACTGGTGCTACCAATGGTGGTGCGAGTGCTGTAAGTGTCGCGAATAGCGATGTTGGCAATCTGCGCAAGGCCGTTATCACGGTATCAGGCGCGGCTATTCCAGTGACCTATGGTGGTCCTGTGACCAATTCGGCTGGCGGGATTAAGATTTACGACTTCCCCGAAGGGCGTATTTCGGTCGAAGGTGTGACCGTTGATGGTTTCACATGCGCGACCAATCCTCAGGTTACGGCGACTGGACTCGTGAGCTATGCTCTGGGTACGGCTGTTGGTGCTGGCAGTGCGATGACGACAACCGAAGTTGATCTTTGCCCCACTACTGCGGTGGCACAGGTTACGGGTATTGTCAATCAGGCACTTGCGGCTGAGGCTCAGTTTGACGGGACATCGACGGCGAAGGATATGTATTTCAACATCCTCCATTCGCCTGACATTGCTGGTCCTGTGACAAGTCTGGTGAGTGCAGTGATTACGTTGCACTACATCAATCTAGGCGACTACTAAGCAATCCTGAGAGCGGGGATGGTGTATTCCGTCCTCGCTCCTGAGGGGGAAGACCAATGCAGAAATTCCTTTCTATTTGTCTTACGGCAATCTTCCTGATGGCTGCGGTGAGCCTAGTGTACGCTGGCGCTGATGCTGTGACCTTGAAGCTTGCCGATATCAACACGAACGACACGATGAGTGTTGATACCACGGTTCCGCTTTACGGGTATATTATCGGTGTCGAGTTCTTTGTTCAGGACACTCCGTTTACCGGGAATGTCTCGCTGGTTGTAGTTACGAATGCCAATTACAATCTGGAACGATTGATCTATTCGAATGCAGCGATGACAGCCAGTGACGAGTATTACGTTCGTATCCCTGTGCATGACACAGGCGGTAATGAACTTGGTGTGGCCACGAATGGTTATGAGCCTCGCATGCTCGCAGGAGAGCGGATTCAGCTTCGCGCTAGTGGTCTGAACGAGACCAATAAGAATCTGATATCCACAATCAAATTCTGGGATCCCAGATAGGCGGTGGGTTATGGCTATCGAAGGCATTGATATATGGAAGACCAAGCTGTACGAGTACAACATGAACGCGAGTTCCGACCGCTTCAAGCACGACTTTATCCGTGCAGTGAACAACACTCTGGATATCTACGCCATCGACATGAACCTTGAGAGCAAGCCTGCCCACATTGACGCCACGGATGACGTGATAGATGTGGACGTAGATCACAGCTTTGTGATCGAGGCTGGCGTTGACAGGTTCCTTACCCAGTACGGCCATAAGAGCGGTGACATGAACATCGAGACAGCAAAGAATGAATTTGCTTTGTCTCTGCGCCGCGCCCTGCTTGACCGGGATCAGGAGGCAGCGACCAATGCTGATAACGACGAGGTTATCGCATTCTTCGATGAAGATTAGGAGGCGCGGCTATGGCTGGTGCAGACATGCGGTGGGTGCCGATAGCAACCGTGTTTCCTGCGGGGCTGGACACTGAGACTGCTGTTCAGAAGCTACCTGATGGGTTTACGCCTGACGGCTACGGATTCGATATAGAATATCCGGGCCGTCTGGTGCATTTGAACGCCGCTCAGGGCTCTGGGAACCGCTACACGGCCCGAACGTACACGATTGATGGTAACGACTGGACTTGGTTCTTTCGTCGTCTCTGGCGGGCGAATGGGACCAATCTTGAGTACAATGCTCCTGAGTACCAAGATGTTGTCCTGTATCAGGATCTCGGGAAGCTGTCATGCGTGGAAGATGGCAACAGCGTTGTGACGTTCTTCCCGTTCGGAACCAACCTGTTTGTGGGTAAGGCAACAGGTGGATATATCCTCCCGGGCAGTATTTCATTAGATGGTGACTTCCAGCATGCTGACCTTGAAGAACAGATGAAGGTGTCAAATGCACTGTACGCCACGCCGCTTGAACAAGTCCCATTTGTGAGCAATGCCAATGGGATATATACGTGGAACGGTGGAGCAGTTCAGGAGCTTACCGTAAACGTCCGGTCCAGCATTTCCTACTTCGCCAATAGACAGCTTCGTATCGACAGGCCCAAACGCAGGTTGATTGGATATGACGGAACACGCGTCAAGTTCATCTACGATACCGTCATGAAAAAGCTGTTCATTTATCAGGACACCAATACCGATTTCAGGTTCACGACCAGAACCATATCATCGACTAGGCCGTTCCCGGTGCGGGCAGTTGCGTTCGAGTTCGACAATACAACTGATGCTCGCGGCATCCTCAAGTTCCAGACCAAACTGGACAAGTCCGATTGGCGCAAAGAGATTACGGTTACGACTGATGATCGCGAAGAACAGTACAACCGGATTCGAGCAGAGATAGACGATTCGCCACAGAGCCACGAGTTTGCACTCAGGCTTACCCGGCTGGATCCTCATATTCATATCCGGGCAATTTACATATATACGAACATCACGACGGATGAGGACAGTCCGAGTCAGTAGGTGAGATATGGCCAACGGAAATTTAGAAACGACCACGCCTGAAAACAAGGCTCGGTACGTTAGGGGCGACGGCGATACCGCCGTAACCCATACCACGAATAACGCCGGGGCACAGACCTTGTGGCGTGAGTGGCCTAATATCGACGCGACGGTGGCTGAGACGCTGCAGGAGACGCTACTGACCACAGCCCAGATAGATAACCCACAGGCTGATGGAGAGACCCGTACAGGCCGTTATTCAAATGCTGATGTGATTCTGGTGGAGAACAACAGGCGTTGGGTAACAATCAGGCAGAAGCTCATTCGGATGAGTACGATTACCGCGGCGGCAGATTTGCCTCAACCAGTGGACGCAAACCGTGTTGAGACGTACAGATCGTTTGAATACGATCCGGGTGAGGGTGACGTGCTGGTGCTTGAGTACCGATATCTCGACCGAAGTTCCCGGGCGGTCTGCATGAGCGGCATAGCCAAGGCTGACTTGACGACAGCAGGCTACACGCTGGAAGCTCGCAGATGGGTGACAGAGGCTCGCGGAGACAGGACGTGTACATTTGTTACGTTCCAGCGGAAGGTAACGTGGAGCAATATCAATGATGCGGGGAATCTGCCTGATACGTGGCGTACGATGGGCGAGAAAGGGTACTACGCCGGGCAGAACTTCCTGAAACATAAGCGCGTTGACAGCGAGATGGCCTACGGCGTACCGATTGACAACGCTGATGATATCCTTACTGAACTCAAGAATGAAGAAGACCCGGTAGGTAATGGCTACGCAACCAAGTCTGTCACCGTGTTCCAGCGGCAGAATGGTGAAGTGTGGATAGGGCGTGACACTGAACAGCTCAACACGGATTCAGCATTATCGAGTGCCATCCTATTGCAGAGGGACATGGACATTTCGAACGGTACGCCAAAGAGGTTCGTGGGGATACTGCCTAACCTTCTGGACGCCACGGCTACAAATGTACTGAACACCCTCAGGTCTACCACAGTGATTACCGTAGACGGGACCGCGTATCGGAATGCTGGTGTTCGGCGCGAGCCACGAGACTCAGGGCTCTCAGACATTTTCATCATTGGCAAGATCGCAGGCTCCGGCTCACTGGTTAAGGACAGCTATGCCATAGGCGACACCTTCAACTTCCAGCAGAGGATAAGGGTCTCTGATGATGGTGTCAGGTATCGGGTTGTGTTCAGCCGCAGAGTGACAGATGTTGAACAGGATGCGGTAGATTGGGCTGATGCTTCCAGTGACAGGCCAGTGCTGAATGGCAGGAAGGCCCACAAGGGCGGCAAGCTGGATTACGCCGAGAATCTTGGATTGTGGATTGCGATTCGAGAACGGTGGACTTCGGACATTAACAATTATGTAGTGGTGACATCGTGACAGATGCTTTTGACAGACCGGGCGACGATGCGATAAATCGCTACATCGACTCGAAGCCGAGCATGGAAGAACGTGACCAGCTCAAGGAAATGTTCTTCGGTGAGAATGCCACTGTGCCCGAGAGCGTGAACGATGACTTCAAATCGTTTGTAGCCAAGGAACAGGATGCGTTTTGGGAGAAGCAGCAGGCTGAGGCACGGGCTACCGACCCGGCTCTGATACCTGTGCTGGCGGCGAAGATCGAAGCACTGGACGCCAGACTCAGACTGAGAGAACAGGCTGACCTGATCCAAGAGATTGAGGAAAAGGATGAGGACATTCCCGAGGACAACTTCAATTCCGTCAACGAAATGGAGGAGTGGTGGGAGAAGCTGACCGGGACAGGCTATAACTTGGCACCCCTGCGTCAGGCTGACGGGACAATAGAATTGTTCGGAAGATACAATGGTCCGTTCTATGCTGAGCCTCGCAACCGGGTTATCACAGATCCCACTATAGAAAAGACATCGGTTTCGTTACGTGTGTACGATGGATACATAGCCGCAGGCAACAGCACCTTCCATTATCCTAACGAAATGGTTGTGGGTGGCAGTGTACCTACGTTCCGTGATTTCAACTTTAGTGTACTCAATCCTGATGAGCCGAACTACAACAAGAACCCCGGCTCTGTGGCTGGTGACTGGTTTGTGTACATGGAAGTAGCGGTGTATCCGCAGGCGGCGAACTGTGCTGAACTGTGGGATGCGGCTGAGGCGTCGGGTGTCGAAAGGTACTTCCCGATTCTTCGCGCTCACCGCAACACGTTTCCAGATCAAGCTTATTCAACAGTCGATATCACCCAGTCAGACGACCAACAGTTTATCGAGAACAAACACGGAGGGGGCACCTTCACAGATCCTCGTAATCTGTGGCCTACGAACACTGGACTGCCAGTAGCGAAGTACGCGCTTGGTGTTGTTACGCTGGAAGTGAATGATGCTGGCGACGATGTGACTATTAAGAAGTGGCGTCCTCATTGGCATGCTTCTGATTTGTACGTGCCTGTCTGGAAATGGCTACACTGCACGGAGAATGACGGCATTCTTGATATGCCCGACACGTCTACGCTTGAGTGTACCTATGCGGCGAGTCTGTGTGCTCCTGTGTGCATCACGCCTTGGGGCATCTTCACTGACCATTATCACAAGGCAGAAGACGGACTGCCATTCAAGCTCTCTGATTCAGAGAAAACCACGTTCCCGTGGGAAGACGATTGTTTCTTGCAGGGTGAAGCCCCATCGGATAATCAATGATGAGTTGCAGAAGTTTCAAAAAGAGATTGAAGGATATTGTTGCACTGGAAGACGACCATCCGTGGAAGACGTTTCTTATCATGATGGGTGGCCAGTTGTGGCACTTGTGGGCACGAGCCGGATGTGGCATAAAGGGGAAATGTAAAAGACGTAGGTACGAGAAAAAACTCGACTACTATTGGAATCACTGCATAGCCAAGGAGACCTGAGATGGCAAAACGAAAAGATGATCTTACGCTACTGGGAAGAAGCTCGCCAAGTGGCCAGTTCAATATCACAGAGCTTGGTCCGATGGAAACAGGGCGTACTCCGCTGACTACACTTAGACCGTCAAGCCCGGTCCCTGCTGTAGCCCCCGCTCCAGCGATAGACCCTGCTGCTCCGAGCCCGGCCACACTACTGAGGGAAAGCAAGATACGCTCTGGTGCCCGAACAGCATCTCTGGGTGAGACCCGCGCTATTCGCCGCAGGATGCAAGAGGAAAGTGACCTTGCTGAGCAGGAACGTGAGCGGGCTACGCGGACGGCAGAACGCGCTCTGGATAGAGACCTGACCCGAGACGTGGCTACTATAGAAGCCACAGGTAGACGTGATGCTGGCGCGACTGCACAGCAGATTCGGGCCGATAGTGCATTGCAGTTGCAGAACGCACAGAACGTGTTTGAAGGACAACAGACATTAAAGGCGCACCAGAATCTTGTTGAGATGACGAATTTGCAGGCAGACATTGCTTCGCAGCAGGCGAGTGAAGACGCACAAGCTCGGTTGGCAGAGCTTAATGCCACGGCAGACAATGATATGCAGCAGCTCGTGTTTGAGGCCGAAGCCGCAGAACGTAGCGGGAATCTGCAGGCCGCTACTGAGCGATATAAGTCTATTGCCACTCTCGCCTCCAATATTGCCAAAAGTCAGAGTCTTATGCTGACGGGCCAGACCATAGATGCGGAGACAGGCGAGGCGGTAGGACAGACGTTAGGCCAGCAGGTCGAGGGGATTATTCGTGGGGCGACCGATGTTGCTGAATCTGAGGCAGCCGCGCCACAGCCTACCGAAAGTCTACAAGAGGTAGCCGACAGAGTTACATCTGATGCTGACAAAGCTACTAT
>Ga0180433_10009523_pt1 | contig 11878 bp, 19 predicted proteins | sample SS_ome_8_FD_132980 | JGI IMG/M metagenome (GOLD analysis project Ga0180433, IMG submission 132980) | Hypersaline lake sediment archaeal communities from the Salton Sea, California, USA - SS_1_D_1 metaG | ecosystem: Environmental > Aquatic > Non-marine Saline and Alkaline > Hypersaline >... | reverse complement strand
TCATCTTCTTAAATTCTTTCAGTGATATTGTTTCACCACCTATTGGAATTATTGGGGTTGTTGGTATTGTCATTATTTTTTCCTCCTATACACAGTTATAATTTTAAATAAATCATTTACTTCTACATCATCAGGTTTGTATTCTTTTTTTACAAATTCCATTACATCATCATATGTTCCTTCGTATCTCAAACCTGTAATTTTACTTATTCTGAATGTTGGGTCGTCTGTTGTGTCAATTGACCATTTATATACTGCATTTTTATCAAACATTTTATTCACCTCATTTTTTTAATTGCTATAACTTCTTCAGGTTTTGCATGTTCTATATGTCTCCAACCTGAATAACACCAAAATTCTATTACTTTATCTCCAACTATATTTATGTGTTTTGGATTATCAACTTTACCTTTTGCGTATTCAACACCACCAAGGTCTGCAACAATATAATCTCCTGGTTTTAAATTTTTTATCATTGTCTTGGTTGCTTTTTTGTATCCTTTTGGTACTTTTTTTACTTGATTTATTGGAGATAAATCAATAACTTTTTCTGATTTAACCATTTTTGATAATGTTCCATCTTTCCATTTCATTTTATCACCAATATTTTTCTACATTCAATCTATAATTTCTATCTGGTTGATATCGTAATGATTTTCGTCGCATTGGACTTCTAACTGATGTTCTTCGTGGATTTCTTCTTGCTATTGATGGTTTTCTGTTGTATTTTCTTTTATCTTTGTCATATATTGTATCTGTTACATGTTTAGCTGTTCCTGCAAGTAAACCTATTCCAATACCCATACCAACTATTGGATATATTGTTCCTGCAACTGATGATGGGTTAAATGTTGACACTTTAATATCCCCTCAAACGTATTGTTCTCCAATTACCATTTTCAAAAACATAAAGATATTCTCCCCAAGAACTATTTGCATAATCTTTAAGTTCTGCTAAACTTTTAAACATTTTTGGTTTTTCTCTTTTCCATAGGTATTGGAAGTCACGATGATATGCAGTTGTCCAACCGTAATTATTTGCTTTTTTCCAATCTTTATCAAAATCATGTTTCTTTCCAATACTTTTGTTTAATGAACTCAAGTTTCCAAGTTTTAATAAACTGTTTACTTTTGCTGTTGTATTATAGTATTTTCTAAGAGTCCAACCAACACCTGGTTTTTCTTCATAACCATCCCAATGACAGTAAATTGCTTTATATCCACTTGGCGTCTTTTTTGCTATAAAACTTCTTGTTCCCATTTATTTCACCTTTTTTATTTTAGAAATATGTGTTTGATAATCTTGTTCAATATCAGGATAATCATATAATCCCAATGAAACATGTTCATCGTCATAAACTTGATATACAGTATATTTTTTACCATCACTTTTTAATATAACCTTGTCTCCACTTTTATAAGGATTCTTTGTTGTTTTTACTCCCCAATAATCTGGAAATTTCATTTTATCACCAATCCTCCTTAGTATATTCTTCATAATGTTTTGGACAAACATTCATTTTACAACCAAATATCAAAAGTTTTGTTGACGCTGGTTCACCACAAAAATCACATTCTGGTTTCATTGGTTTATTACATAAAGTATGTGCTGAACTACCACAAACAGGACAAGGTTCGTTCAATCTTGATTTCATTACTTTTGATTTTGGGTCCCATTCAAGTGAAGGTTTAACTTTTATAATAGGTGTCTTTTTCATTTTATCACCACACATTTATTCTCATAAATTCATCTAAGTAATATTTTGTTTTGTTGACTGTAAAGTATGGTTTTCCTGATTTTGTGTATTTAATTTCTTGCCACTTTGATGGTTTGTTATCATACCATTGATATCTTATAGCGTCTCCATCATCTGATACTTCAATCGATATACCGCCTAAATTTGTTAAACCTAAAAAAGCGTGTGCTTTGTATTTATCATCGCCATCTTTTCTTCCATCTATTCTTATAATTGGTGTCTTTTTCATTTTTATTATCTCCTAATTATATTGTATTTATAATGTGAATTATTAAAAAATCTATCATCTTTAAGTCTTGCTATCCTTTGATATTTATCTTCGTCATCAACAAATACTTCATGTGTTGTTAATCCTTCTAAATCATTTGTTGGGTGTGGACTTAAAGTTGATGTGAATATAATCCCTCTATCTTTTTGTTCTTTTGTAAGTTTTCTATAAAGTTTTTGCATTTTTATCTCCTACCAACTTCACACATAAGTTTGTAAACATCAATTGATTTTATTTGTGGTTTTCTTTTTATATGCCATTCTGCTAAATTTTTTGCTTCTTCTAAATTTCTTCTTGTCCCTAAGTATTTATTGCCTTTATGAGTATAAACTTCATATATTGGTTCATTCCAAGTAAAAGTTTTTATTTCTTTTTTCATAGATAATGCCTCACAATTTCTTTGGTTATTCGTTCCATTAATTTATTTATTTTTTTGTAGTGTGCCATATAAAATGCAGTATCCCAAGAAGCTGGGTATCCCTGTTGAACAAGATTATTTTTTATTTCATCTCTTGTAGCCATGTTTACAACTTGTTTTATTTGTTTCAAACCATATTTATTTATTTTACCATATGCTTCTTTTTTAACACTATCTCTTATCCAAGAATTATATCCATAAATATATTTATCTAAAATATTTGATAAAACATTATCTTCGAAGTATTCGTGTATGATATCGTTGTATGGTATATCTTTTGCCTTTTCTATTTTCTTTTGATGTTTTTGCATTGTTTTTTCAGGATTCATAACACCAAAAGGTTTCCAATAATCATCATTCCATTTCATTTTTCATCATCTCATTTTCAAATTTTATTTATCATATTTAAAGTTAATCTAAATTTTAATATCTCCCAAGTAGTGGATTATATGGAAACTTTAACATGTAAGTTTTATCTTCAACCAAACCTTTTTTTTCCATTTGATTAATCCATTTATCAACATCTCTTGTTCTTCTAATTCCTTGTAAACTAATTCCTGTAACACCTGGTCTTTTTACATCACGTTCATACATCATTTCAAGTTTACCGACTGCTGTTTTTGGTTTTTTTAATTTATTGATTGCTTGTTCACGTGTAAAACCAACACTAACTAAATGATTATATTGGTCAGGCATCAATCGTATTATTTCTTCTTCTTTTTTTATTTTCATATATGTTTCTTTTCGCGATGTTTTTCCCAAAAATTACAACCTCCTACTCCACAATTTAAGTTTATCAAAATAAGGCTCTACTTTTAACACTAAATTGTGTTTTCTGTAGATTCGTATAATGTCATATTCCATTTCTTTTGGTACTGTTCCAGAATATTGATATTTTTTACCATCAATTAATTTATAGAAACTTGATGGATTTAATTTGAATGGTTTTTTATGTGTTCTGTATCTTTTTTTGGTGTTCATTTTTTAACTCCTTTAGAAACCCCTTTTTTCAACGAAAAGGTGGGGGTTTTCGTGTATATAATGCGTTTTAACGCATTTATCAACAGGAGGGATTTTTTAAAGTTGTTTTTTTGAGGTTGAATGTTATTATCCCCCCGTTGATAATTTGGTTGATGCAAAATTACCTTTTCTTTGGCATTTTGCAACGAACTTTTTTTCTTCCAACTTTACGATAGTAGTATTTTTTCTTCGCCATAATTTTACCTCCCTTTTTATTTTTCACCTACTTCTTCTTGGTTTTTGCAAAAAAATATCTTGCATCTATTCCAGCAATCTCAGCTGTTTTTTTGTCTTTAGTTACGTTTGCAAGTGCTTGTGCTTTTCTTCCTGCTTCAAGATATCTTGATTTTATTGATTTTCTTTTGTCTGTAGAATCAAGCAATTTTCGTCTTCGTGTTGAAGCAGCTTGTGATTTTTTCCAACCTGTGTGTTTTTTTGGATTGAACCATTTTTCTTTCATATTACCATCTTCTATTTTTATATATCAACATCTGAATCTGCTACCCACATACATTTATCACAACTGTAATGATGTTCAATTCCCATTACATCATAATAACCGTAAAGTTTTCTTGATTTCCAACTCATTTTTCCACCACAATATGGACATTTTCCTGTTTTCTTTGAAGATTCAATTTTTTTATTTTCATCATTAACAGATAAAGTTTTTACAGGAATAGTTTTAATACTTCCAAAACCTGTTGTTACAGGACTTTTTGTAACTTCTTCTTTAAATTTTTTGATATTAACTTTTTTTCCTTTTCCTTCAATTATAGATGTTTTTTTCATATACTCATTCTCCTAATAAACAACAAATGTTGCATTTGGATATTGTTCTGCCCAAGTTAATAGTGTTGCAAGTGTGTGTCCTGCATTTCCAGGTGTAGATGTCCAATAATCATAGTGTGGTGTTGTTCCAAGAATTTTTATAGTTTTCCTTAATATTGGAATTACTTTTTTTGCTTTCATACCATCAAGATATCTTAAACCATCTGGATGAAGTGTTTCTTTGTAATATTTATTGTAGTTATATGTAATTGACATTTCTGCATCACTTGTTCCTCCCATTATCATATTATCTACAACAAAAGGTTTATCTATCTTTATTGTTCCTCCTTCTGCATGTGTTTCAACCTGAACAGGTTCTCTATTTTTGTCAACTAAATATACTTTAAAACTCATTTAAATCCTCTACTCATTCTCCTTTGATTTTCTTGAGCACATTTCAAACAAACAGGATTAATATGATAATCTACAACATTCATTGGTCTTCCACATTGTTCACATCTGAATCCTTCAGGGTTTGGGTGTTTTTTCATCCATTCTTTTGCATAATCAATAGCTTCTTTTTTAGTATCAAAATCTGCAAGAGTTTTGTTTATTCTTCCACCCTCTAATCTAACTTCAAAAACATATTTGTAAAGCATCTTTCTTCCTGATACTGTAATTGTATAACGAGGGTCAACGTTTGATTGCCAAAACTGTTTTGCAATTTGTTTCCATTTCATTTTTTCACCTTCAAATCTTTACCTTTCATTTTTTCTTCTGTAAGTTTCATATTTTTGAGTTTATTCATAGTGTATTTTCTCTTTGCCCATCCATATAATTTTCCTGCATCTTTTCTTAATTTTCTTAATCCTTCATCAGCTTCGTGTGTTAATTTTACAGGTTTTATATTTTTCATTTTAATCTTCTCCCCATTCTAACAGTTATAGGTTTAACAAATTTGAATTGAGCCATAGGCATCATACCTTTTGGTCTCGTAGTTGACATTGAAAAGGAAGGGTTTCTTTGTTGCATTCTATTTTGCTGTTGTAATCTATTGATAATTTGTTGTTGCTGAAGAATCACTTGTTGTTCTCTTGATAATCCTTGAGATGGCATTTGTTGTTCTGATTCCATTGGTCTTGGTTGATTTCTATCTCCAACATATACATTAACATTTGATGGTTGTGTTGATTGAACACGTTGTGGTTCATCTCCGATTCTCCACCAACCTGATGGATATTTCGGTCCTATTTTTGGATTTGTAGAATATGGTTTTCCTTCACCACCTCTATTTAATCTTGATGTTAGTTCTTGTTTAAAAGCAGCTCTTCTTTCAGGTTTTATTGATAAACCTTCTTCAATATTACTTTTCATTTGTTCTCTTGTTAAACCACGTTTTTCTAATTCACTCGAAATGTGTTGACGAAACTGCTGACTTTTCTCTGCTTTTTCTTTTCTTATTATTTCTTTATTAAATATTTTATGTTGATTTGGATTCAATGATGATATAACATTTTCAACACCAGGTTGTGATTTTGCATCTCTCATTGCTTTGTTTATTGTTTTTTTATCAAATGCTCCCCAGTTGTACCATTCTCCATTATATAATACAATTAAATAAACAGGTATTGTTCTTTCTTCTGGTTCTGTTGTAATTATTCCTTCTCCTGTTTCAATTGCTTTTTTGTATTCTTTTTTTATCTTTCTATCTTCTTTTATATCTGATATTTTTTCTGATGTTTTATCTTTAATATCTCCAACTTTTTCTACAATAGCATCTTTTATTTCTTTCAAACCTTGTTCATTAGGGTCGTATGGTCTGCAATCACGCCAATTTGGAACTCCATCTTTATCTATATCAGTAAATGGTTTTAGATTAAAACGAAGTTTTGCTTCAGGGTAAGTTAATGATTTCTTTGGTTTATATTTTGGTTTGTAGCTCGGTTGTAAATTCATTGGTTTTACTCGTATTGGTTTTATTTTCATTGTTTTTATCATTTATTTATCACATCCGTTTGGTGAGGAGGAAAGACAGGGGTTTCTCTAAAAAGTAAAAAGAGGAATCCGATGAGAGGAACTTTAAGAGTAAACCCCTTAACCAACCTATCTGCCACCTCCAAGGTAACCTTGCTTATACAAAAGTGTTACAATCAACATTACTGCACCGATTATCAGTAACACTCCAAGTATCGCAAGAACACTATTACCAATATCAGTCGCATCAGTTAATTGACTTATATATGATATTCTTAATTCTGTTGTAGTTGCTCCGATAGGCATCGAATCTTGTGCTGATATTTCCGATGATGTATCATTGAAATGCACTGTTATATTGTTGTAAAGAGTTGAACCATTTATCAAATCAAAAGCTGTTACGTTCATTCTTATCCAAAATGATATCGTTTGTCCAGGTGTTATTTGAGATGTTATGTTGAATGTTTCATTTGTTGCGTTTGGTGTTATATTACTTGTCCAATACGTTAGATTTGGAGAATACGATTCATTCACTTGAGTCCAGTTCATGTAGAAATCACCTGTATTTATTATATTGATAGTGTAGTTTACATCTGAATAGTTCCAATATATCACTGAAAAGTTTGCTTCTTTAGTTGCATAGAAACTCATTGTTGGTAAATCAGTTGGTGTGAATGTATTTAATGCTGAACCATTAAAGTAAACAGTTGCAGTATCAGATAATGATGTTCCGTTTGGTATTGGTGCTCTTAGATTGAAAAACATTGTAAGATTAAACCAATGTCCTGGATATCCTGTTTTATTTAACCATGTAATATTATACATACCAGGGTCGGAACCGTTTGCTGTTTGTGTTGCTCCTGTAAGTGTTAAATAATCATACGCCCAAGTTTCATTTATATAACCATTTGTTAGATTTGTTTCACCAATGTTTGTTGTATTAATCCACATTTGAACAGTGTTGTTGGAATAAACAGCCCATTCTTTTGTAAGTGTAACTAATGGTTCTTGTGTCGTAAATGATAAATAACCACTTGATGGATATCGAGTTGAAGTTCCACAACCACCTGTATCGTTTAGAAGAGCATACCATTGATATGTTGTGTTTGTAGATAGTGCAGTTGTATAAGTAACGTTTGCAGTATTACCTGAGTATGTCATGTTATGGTTTCCTAAGAAAGTTCCATCTGATAAAAAGAATGATACATTCGTTGGGTCTCCATCTGCATCTGTAACTGTTACTGCATAGTTTGATGGTGATATTGGAATATCAGTTATTCCGTTAGGATATGGTGCTGAACCTGATGGTGCTGAACCACCACCTTGTCCTGTTCTGAAATGATAATGTCCTTGTGTTGAATCTCCACTACCATATGCACCTTGTTCTGATGCTGTTACATTCCACCAATAAGTTGTATTATGTGAAAGACTTGTTAATGTAAGTGATACTGAATTATTTAAAACTGAACCAGATGTTTTCTGTCCATTTGATGCATTAATCCAATATAAACAAGTTCTACCTTTTGAATTTATAATTGTAACATTAACTGTTTGACTGTATGTGCAGTTTGCTATCTTTGTATTATTTGTTGGGTTTGCTCCAGTTAGTGATATATTTGTATAACAATGAGTTGTTGCACTATCTTGTAAATAAGTTATACTATGCCAACCACTTGATTCATTATAAGACCATGCACGATAAAAATAAGTTGTGCAGTTATTTAATCCTGTATGATTATATGATAGATTTGAACCGTTGTATAGAACTGAATCAGCTGGGTTTGATGGATAACTTCCTGCTTTTCCACAAACTGTTACATTATCTGATGCATTGTTTTTTGTCCAAGTAAGATTAATTGCAGTATGATTCCAAGCTGTTGCATCAAATGTTGATGCGTTTTGTGGATGAATTTCAATTGTACAGTTTGTCCAAAAATCTGCAGGTGCTGAATCAATTTCTAAACCTGAATTTCCACCATATGAAGTCCAAGGAATGTATACATGTAGAACACCTGGATAAAATGCAGTCATATTAAATCTGTTTGCACTATTGTTACCTGTATTTGATTCTGTTATAGAAAAACATTGTGGTCCGTATGATAGTTCTCCACCTGTGTTGTTTAAGTTACCATCATCTCTTGAAAATCCTGTAATCCAAGGTTGAAACCAAGAACAGTTTAAATCTGTATTTTCTGTTCCACCTGGATTTTGTGTCATCTTTGCTAACGTTCCATTCCACATTAACTGACGAACTGTAAAATCTGCAGCTGCATCTGTTCCTGAATCAATATAAAAAGTTATATTGAAAGTATCCCAAGTTTCAACTTGAGTTGTTGAAGGAACTAAATGACCACTGTGTGTATCTTGTGGTTCATATTCTTCTGCAAATGTAATTGGAACAATTACTGATGTCACCAGCATTCCTATTATTGTTAATAACAATATAGTTTGTTTATTCATATTTTTTCACCTTATGTTCTATTCGCCCATATTAAGGACGCATCTGTAGCTGTAATGTCGCCACCACCATTTACATCATAAATTCCTAAGTAACTCGCTTCACCAGTTCTATATGCCCATGCTTTTGAAGCATCGGTAGCTACAACATCTCCACTTGTAGTAACATCATATCTACTACTTGGTGTTGTAAAGTAAAACGATTCATTAGTCCAAGTTTTCCCATCTGTAAGATTCAACCAGAAGTGATAAGTTGTTCCTCCCCATCTCCATTTTGTGCAGTATCTATCTGTTTTATTTGTTGTTTGATTCCACCAATAATGCCCATTTGGAACTGTTTTGTTTACTCCTATTAGATACCAACCTGATGTCCATGTATCTGTTTGATTTCCATATCCTGATTTATTTGTGTAAAAGTAAATATCCATATTGTCGCCATCATTATCATATATGTAACAACTGATATTGTTAAGAATCAATGATGGAGAAGTTCCATTTCCTGGATATGTCCAATTAAAGACTGGTGCTGTGTTTTCTCCATATGTAAAGAAACAATCATCCATTGATGAAGAAGATGGTTGATATGCTTTTGAATTAAACCAAACATCAACAACTGAACCATTTGGTTGTGAATCTGCTGTGTAATTAACTAATACCCAAACAGTTGTACAATTTGTTATGTTAAGCCAATCAGTCGCATTTACTACATAATAGTTACTTGATGGTGACCAATATGATGTTGCATTTGTTGAAACAACTTCTGTTCCTGCTGGTAATGTAAAATTAACTATTATATTAGTTAAATTCATTTCTCCTATGTTACATATAGTGATATCATATCTAACTAATTGGTCATCTGATATATTTGTTAAATGAGTTATATTTGTTGTTACTGTTGTGTTTGTTGAGTAATAAGATTGATTTAAATATCCTGTTTCATTTCCAATTTGTCCAAATCCAAAGTATTTAACATTTGATTCTCCGAGAGCATCTCCAACACCCCATTCTGTACCATATATGTAGAAGTTTTCTATTTGTGTAAAGTTTGTAAGGTTCAATATGTATGACCAAGCATCTGTTTGATTCTCATTTAAAAATTGATTCTTGCACATGGTTTCATTCCAATCTTGCCAAACAACTAAGTTATCACCAAGAGGAACTCCACCTTCTCCTGCATTAACAGTCATTATACTTAGACCAAACTCATCTGATGTGTTTAAGAAAGTACCATCTGATTTAATAAAAGTATAATCAGGTATCATCATTGAATATTCTCTATGGTCTCCATATCTATGATTGTCTGGTAGAAGTGCACCTGATGCACTATTCAAATCACTTGTGCCAACCCAATTGTATGGACAATTTGACATTCCTGCTTCAAACCACATTGATAAATTGGTACTTGAATTCATGCCTGTTTCTTTTAAAGTTGTTCCATTCCAAATGAAATACTGTGTACCTGGTGCAGCATCCCACCAAACAAAACAATAATCGTTGTCATCCCATTGGGAATTGTTATCTACATCAATACAAACTATTGCACCATCATGCCAGTTTTCATGCCCATCAGTTGTATCCATTATTTGCAACAGTAAACCGTTATTGAAATTGTTTTCAGTATATTCAGTTACATTTGTAACCAAACCACCATAATAGTAAACAGTATCATTTTGATTATCATATTTACCTGCATCTCCACAACTTTGATTCATTTGGAAAAAGCGTGTTTCATAGTTATAAAAACTTGTGATATTTTTAAAGAAACAAGATGTGCAGTCAGCATATTCTTGTGTTGATAATGTTCCGTTATGATAAAGCCAATCACATGTTGTATTCCATAATTGAACTTGTTCTGTATAATCACCAAATGAAAATGATTTAAAATCAATTTTTGGCATTGTATGATTGTAATAAGAACCGTCTTCGTAATATTGACGGTCGTGTGGTGTTGAATAGTTATTTTTCCAAACTTCTATGAAATCAAACATAGCAAAGAACTCTACACCTGATGTATATCCTGGATTCCATGTTACTAATCCAAAACAAGAATTGTTTTTAAACATTGATACATTATCCCAAGATATATATCTAACATAGTATGGTGAACCCATAGCAGGTTCAGAACCAAGTGGTGACCAATCTATGTATGAACCTGACCATGTGTAATCTCCAACAATACCATTTCCAACATAGTCATAATGTGTGCCACCTTGCCAAACATCTAATATTTTGTAAATAGAATTATCTAATTCATCACTTGTTCCTGCAGCGCCTTTTGTAACTAATTCAGCTTCTATGTAATTAGCATAATCATCTACTATCCAACCACTTGGTTCATTACATAATGCAAACGGATTTGTTTCTGTTATATTCCAAGCTTTTGCTGATATTCTACCACAATATGGATTCCATTCTATTTTGGACCATATACCATTGTGACCTTCCATTTCATAAGGACTGAATGGATACATATAATATGAATAGTTACAAGCCCAACTTTCATTAAAATAATTATAAGCATCTAAGTAATCTGATACTAAAGATGTATCATTTGTGTTGTATAAGTTATCTCCTATTTTACTTAAAAGAAAAACTGCTTCATAAGAATATAAAACCATATGATATTCTGAATCGTTTGTATATGAATATATTACTCCAACTGATGGGTCAAATGAATCTTCTGGTACATCTTCTCCCCAATTCGTAACATTGTATTTCATTCTAAGAGTTGATTGTGTTCTGTTTGAACAAGATTGATTTGCAATTGTGTATGATAATCCTAAACTATCTGCTCCATGATATCCACTTGAATATTGATATACCCATTCCCAGTCTTTCCAATCATCATATAACCAAGATGAATTGTAAGGTGCCCAAGCAGAATATTCAGTTGATGCTTCGTTCCATTCTTCATCTAAACAACCTTCTCCACAATCAATACAAGGTCTGTTTATGTGTTCTGATATAATCCAATCACTTTCTTCTGAATTATTTGTTGGACAAGTTATTGCAGGATTAAATTGTCTTCCAAGAGAACAGTTAGTTGCATTGAAACAATTGATATAATCTGATATACATGATTGACACCAAACTCCATCATCACAAACATAAACCTTTGCTGTTGTCTTACTGTAATTTGTACAATTATATGTCATATTATAGATTATATGTGCTGATGTGTTTCTGTTAAAATCTGTTATATTATCTGCTTCTATA
>Ga0180433_10009522_pt1 | contig 11879 bp, 8 predicted proteins | sample SS_ome_8_FD_132980 | JGI IMG/M metagenome (GOLD analysis project Ga0180433, IMG submission 132980) | Hypersaline lake sediment archaeal communities from the Salton Sea, California, USA - SS_1_D_1 metaG | ecosystem: Environmental > Aquatic > Non-marine Saline and Alkaline > Hypersaline > Sediment... | reverse complement strand
GCATAAAATATGCTCTCGTTTTTTATACGCTGAAAAATCTGATCGATGCTCTTCTCAATTCTGTTTAAAATTTCCTTACGAGTTCTATCGATAAGTTTAAATTTTTCTACATTTTCTGGAAATGCCTCTTGAATAGTATGGATATTTATGAAATCAACGATTTTAGCAATCTTTTGACAACCTCCTAACATAAATTGAAGTTCCATGAGCTTATTAATAAAATATCTTTCTTTATGTAACTTAACAAAGCTCACAACTGCGATGTTGGCAGAATAATCGATAATTTTTCCTTTAAATTCTGAATACTTAAGCAAATTATCCAACTCTGCTATCGACAGTTTCCAATTAGACCCCAATACAAAGAGAAATTTTTCCATAAACTAAAAAAAGTAAAATTCTTAGGAAAGAAAGCGTCTCATTATTTTTCTACTTTATGGTTAAGATTCATCTATTCCCAAAACATATTGAATAACTTTAATAATGTCTGCCTTCCTGGCATTGTTTGGTAGATCAATCTCATATTTTTTACAAAAGTTTTTTAATTCTTTAACCGTAAAATCATTTAAATCATCTGGTAGTTCTTCAAGCATTTCATGTTTTGCTTCCTCATCTTCGAGATCGATGGAAAGTTCATAACGCTCACCAGTCACTTCCTCAATCGCATCTAAGATGTCCACCAAATCTGCTTTTTTTCTTGTTGGAACACGCTCAAGTATCTCCTCTTCACTTTCCTCAGCTTGTTCCTCTTCCTCTTCTTTCTTTTTCTTTTCTGCTAAGGCTTTCTTCCTTGCTTCTCTTTGCTGCTTTAATTCTCTAATTTCATCCATGAATTGTGAGTAATTGTCTTTAAAATATTTCAAGCTGACATTAATGACATCGGAAAAATTATCCCAATTTTCTTCTTTTACGATTGAATCCAACCAATGAAATAAATCCAATTGAAGATCGATTGTAATGACTTTCCCTTCAGATTCTATATCAGTGGTTAACCATCTTAAAATATTTGCGATAATGATATCATTATCGAATGCTGTAAATCCATATTCCCGCCCTAATGAAGAGAATATCGAAGTTGTACCAAAACTTACAACTTTCCCCTCATAATACTCCACTGCAAACATTAAAGGTATTTTTGGGCTGTCTTCTTCCACCCATTCTTTTCCATCATACTTATTCCTCCAACAATTTATTCCCGCAGTAATTATTTGTTCAATTTGAATACTTTTTTCATCCTCAAGGACTTCAACTCGGGTTAATGAACAGCTACTGGATAAAACTACTTTTTTAACTTGTTCTGTTATAAAATGGGGTTTAAACTGCGAAATTAGTGGCCTTTTTTGTATATTCACATAGGAAACGGAATCAAATACTTCATCATTTACAAATTCAAATCCAAATTTTTGGGTTAATTCATTCAGATTTGTCCGATTTGAGTAATCACCTCCTCGTGCTCCGATAAGTAGTAAACTCCCTCCTTCTCTTACGTATTCTTCCAAGACCTCGATTTCCTTGGCAGTTAATTCAATATTTTTAGGGGTGGATATGACTATTGCAGCGTAATTACGAATACTCTCTAATGAATTGAATCCCAACTCAATTTTACCAACCTTATAACCAGATGTAAATAAAAATTGCGTGAAGTCGGCATAACTTGACGCTTCCAAAGTTAGTAAATTATTATGACTATTATCTAGTGCAATCTGAATTCCATTTTCCATAACTAAAAACCCATTGAATGTGATGACTCTCTAAATAATAATAATTTCTATTTATTTATATGTTGCATAAAAAAAAGAATATAAATAAAAACTTAATATTGAGAGGATAACTTAAACCCATCCTTGTGTTAAAAAAAAGAAAAAATTTAGAGTTTGATAATTATATCTTTCTTTGCTAATAACATAGCAATTCCCGCTTCTACTGCGATAGGCAGGACACCTACAAGTAACATCGTTAATACTGGGCTGAATGTGAGAAGATCCTTGTCAATTAAACCTAATATCAAGTCCCACACGAATGCTATTATAAAAAGTAAAAGCAGATTTCTACCCATTTCGCTTAGTACAGGTACTTTGAACTTCATTTTTTCAAAACTATAAAATACTGCAATTAAAAATCCAGATGCCGCAATCGCAAATAGGGCAAGAGATGTTGTAGCGTCGTGATGCTCTGCGGGTTGAATCCAGTCAAAACAATAGAACGCAATAATCATTATTGTTGCGACAGGGAGTATACGCTTCTTAAATCCCACATCTGGGTTTTCGGGATCCATCTTATACCATTGAGAGAAACAAGTTGCAGCCACAGCAATTGCAGCATGATTAAATGCATTAAAAGGGAATAATAGCGTTCCACCAGGTAAAGGACCTTTATAATCGAATATTCCCGTTGCATAAAGCACTGCATGAATAATCATGATCCCAATTGCGACTAAAATCCGTCTATCTGCGTTTTTAGGAATAAGATATGTAAACAAATAAGCTGCAAAAGTTCCTATAGCTAAATTAGCTAATGTTCCATACCACAAAACTTCATCCCAAGGAATAGAGCCACTGGAAATTAAGCCTCCAATCAATCCATCATCTAAAAAGGCTAGAATATAGAGTCCGGCAACTCGGATTAATCCATGCTTCCAAGCAGCAGCATCTCCTTTCTTTTCTCTCCTGCTGGTAAAAGCAATATAACCTACGTAACCAAGTACAAACATAAAGATTTGTTGACCAATATCTATGATAGTTATAAGAGGTGGCCAACCATTGAAATATTTGAATCCATGATTTAGAAGTGGAGGTCCAATCCATATATCACTTGATCCTATTGTTGGATCACCGCTTAACGGCCATGTTATAACCGAAATAATGAGAAAAATGATAATTAATCCTCGAAATTGGTCAAGCCACTCATATCGTTTGTGTAATTTTTCCTTTCGCTCAATTTCTTCTTCAGTCATAATTCACACTTTTTATTTGTAAATAAATAAAGCTTAGAATGCAATTTATTGATTCGTTAGATAATGATTTAAAACTTTCGTTCTTTATGAAAAAAAAGTGAATCTTCTTATAGAATAAGAATCAAATAGAATTATTTTAAGGTTTATCGAAGATTGAACTTATCATGAAAAAGCGGGAATTAATTTCTATTGTATTTGTAATGATTTTGATTTTGATACTCGTAATGGATGCTGCTATTTTACTTCCAAATGAAGTTCTAATAGCTGCAGATATTGATATCTATTTTGATGCGATTGGTCTCCTGATTGGAATATATACGGTAATTCACGGTGCCTCTATTCTCATATTTGGATATTTAGCAGATAAAATAAATCGAAGGAGAATATTAATCTCCGCGGGTATGCTATGGTCATTTGCAGCAATATTTCATATTTTCATATTTGATTTTTGGCAATTGCTACTATTACGCTTGATTGCTGCGGTGGCTACGAGCGTTGCAACTCCCATCATAATTTCTTTTTTAGCAGATATTATCTCACCACAATCACGTTCAAAATCGCTTGCTGTTTGGGGGTTAATATCTTCATTTGCAAGTATCGCAGCGGGAGTTATCGCATTAGCCTTTAATCCTATAGATTATTCCGCTTTAGAATCTTTAACCATATCAGAAAAAATTGATGCGATTAAGCTTCTTTATCCTGAATTTCTCCATACTTGGACCTATCCATATTTCTATTTAGGAATTTTTGCGATAATAATTACCGTAATTGCCTTTTTCATCATAATTGAACCAAAGAGGGCAAGTAAGGAGGAATTTTTTCAAGAATTGCTTGCTCAAGAAAAATATTCTTATACTTATAAGATTACAATAAAAGACTTAAAATTCATATTTACGAGAAAATCTAATTTCTTTCTCATAATGAATTTTTTTGATGTGATTTTTATAGGGCTTTTCTTGGCTTATATTTTTCCTTATATTAACTTAGAAATAGGAATAAATGTTATCGACTTAAGGGTTATTATATTTTTTATGTTTGCACTAGGTCTTGGATTGGTCATCGGACAATTCATATTGGCTCATTGGGGAGATAAACGATTTCAAAAAGGGGACATTAATGGAAGAGTGAAAGTTGCAGTCATCTGCTCCATTGCAACTATTCCCTTTTTGATGGGTGCCTTTGCAATGTCTCCAAATCTTTCCAATAATTCTTTTTTCTTTAATACAGTCCTTGTTAATGATGCGGTCTTCTGGGTGTTTTGGCTTCTCTATTCATCTCTCTTAGGAATAGGAATTGCGTTTGAGATGGGAATTGGTCCCAATTGGTATTCTTCAGTTATTGATGTAAATTATCCAGAAAATAGAGGGAGTATGATTGCGATTGCCTCTTTTGTCGATGCGATTGGAAGAGCTATCGGAGCGATCATCGGAGGAGTTGTGGTAACTGCCACTGGAAGTTTCTCTGCAACGATCTTTTGGTCAACTCTAATATTTGGTTCGATCTCAACCCTGTTTTGGGTTCCACTCTTTTACACTTCTAAAAAGGATTTAATTGATGTCCGAGAAACCTTAAAGGAACGAGCTATTAAAATGCAATCTGAAACATCCACAGAATAAAAATTATACTTCTTTTTATTCGTTTATTACCATTATATCATTTACGATATGAAATAAATGGGGGCCATAACTCTTTACAATCCGCTGATCGAGCAATTTACAGGTAAGATCCTTTGTCTTTGCGATTTCATAAAAATCCTCGAATAAAAACTGAGCCTCTTCTTTTAAAGCCACTCCCTCATAATGGTATATGGTGCCAGAATCTTTCAATAGGAGTAAAGCTTCTGAAATGTAATCTTTAGGAGCTGGAAATACGCCCATAATGACCCTATCTGCCCGAATTCCTGATTCATACAAGTCAAATACTTTATCTTTACAATTCCCTTGAATGGGAATCACTATATCCTCTAATTTATTCAATCTCACATTTTCAACTAAATATTGATATGAAATTGGATTTAATTCGATACTGTAAATTTTTTTAGGTTGGGCGTTTGTAGCGATTGGTAAAGAAAAATAACCAATTCCCGCAAACATGTCTACAATAACTTCCCCCTTTTTTACCACCTGAGAAAGATATTTCCTTTCATTGATATTTCCTTTGCTAAACATTACTTTAGTAATGTCAAACTTATAACTTACCCCGTGTTCTTTATGAATAACCTCTGGATTATCCTTTCCTGTAATGAACTCAATTTTTTCTGGTTCCCTAAACCTGCCTTCAATTCTTCCGGAATTTAAGTATACTCCTTCAATTTTTGGCAGAAATTCAAGATAGGTATTTGCAATTAGATTTTTCTTGGCTAAAAGTTCTTCATTCAAACGCAGTATGATAATATTTCCTATTGTTTGGAAACCACGCGGTAACAAGGATAATTCTTCATCAGAAAGCTCCTTCTGAAGTTTTTGTTTCAATTTTTCTCGCAATCTCATAAGATATCAAAAAGAATCAAATATTAATTGATAAAAAATTACATCGGAAAATTATTATATTATTATGTATCACAAAATATTATAATAATCGATATTATTGCAAATAGTATAATTTAATCGCTAAAAAAAGGTTAAGTGTGAAAACAAAATGACAAGTTTAAATGATGAGCAATTTTTAGTGGATGAAAATAAAGTATGGTTTACTGGTGGATATTGGCCAGAAGGAGTGCCAAAACAACTGAAAGATGTTGAAGATGTTGAAGTGTTGCCATTACATGAATACTTCGTTAAATCTGCAAATGATAACGATACTTGGGATAAGGATATTTGTATTTTTTGTTATGGCCCTTATATGGAGCGAGTGAAACTAAGAACTTTATTTGATCATGCGAAAAAGTTTGGAACATACCTGTATAACGAACTTGGATTAAGAAAGGGAGATGTAGTTGCTATCAACTTACCAAATTCCATCAATTTTGTTGTTGCGTATATGGGCTGCCAATATATTGGGGCAATAGTTCAAGGGTTAAATCCAACCTATCAACCAATGGAATTATTACACTCGTTAAACATGACTAATCCAAAGGTCCTTATATTGATGGATATGTTGTATCTCCTTGTGAAAAATGTATTACCTAAAACTTCAATAGAATATCTGATTCCATCAAATTTTGTAGATTTCCTTACCGCAGATGAATCAACAATCGAAAAGTTAGGGATTCCTAATGCAAGAGATAAGATTCCAGCAGAAACAGATGAATATAAGATTATTTGGATGGACAAAATCATTAAAGATACCCAACCAATGGAAATTGAAACAAAAATCGATCCATGGACCGATCCAGCGGTTTACTTAATGACTGGAGGTACAACTGGATTACCAAAGGTGGCAAAGCTCTCACATGCTAATTTATGCTGTAATTTAAATATGGCGAAAGATTGGACGAAATTGAAAGCAGGAATGATAACTATTGGTTCTATACCCTTTTTTCACAGTTTTGGCTTAACATGTGTCATGAATGCAGCTCTTGGATTAGGTATGATCATGTTGCTATTTCCAAAACCACCATCTGATGATGTATTATGTGAAACAATAAATAAGTTGGATGCACCTGAAGGCATTATGTATACAGGTGTTGAAATGTTATTTAAACGGTTGACTGATTTTGTAAATGAAGTTGGTGTTGAGGAGTTTAAAAAAAATTATGATTTCTGGAAAAAACTGAAATATGCAACTCAAGGGGCAGGTCCTCTCCATGATTATGTTCGCATTCCATTTGAAGAAATTTTCTGTCCAATTAGGGTTGGTTATGGATTAACTGAAACTTCTCCTATGCAAAGTATATGTCCATTCTGGGGTCCAACCAAAACTGGGAAGTTAGGACTGCCAATACCAGGTGCTGATTGGGCCATCTTTCCTTCCGATAATTTTGAGGGAGGACCAATATGTGATGGAACTAAAGATCGAGGGGGCTTTGGAATTGAAAATACTGGAGAAATATGCTGTGCAGGACCTCATATAATGTTAGGATATTTAGGAGAGCAAAAAGAACAAGAAGATAATTTGAAGTTTTGGGCTGGAAAGCGCTGGCTCCTCACTGGTGATATTGGTTTTATGGATGAGCATGGATTTGTTGAGATTCGTGATAGAAAGAAATCATTAATAAAAGTGTCTGGTCATAGTGTATTTCCTAAGGAGGTGGAAGAGCTGATGGGTCATCATGAGATGGTGGATGAAGTGGCAGTTGCAGGATTGCCTGATGAGATGACAGGTGAATCAGTTAAAGCTTGGGTCACACTAAAAGAAGGTTTTAAAGCAGATCGTGATATTACTGCAGAACAACTTAAAGAATGGTGTCTAGAAAACATGGCGAAATGGAAATCTCCAAAATATATTGAATTTGTACGTAGTCTGCCCGTAAGCATGACAGGTAAAGTGCAGAGAAGAGCTTTGCAAGAGAAAGACCTTGAAAGGATCGAAAAAGGTCGTGACATAAAAGGATAAACTTTACTTTATTTTTTTTTATTACATTTTTGATCAAATTTTGCAAAATGTTAAAAACATTTAGTTTTATAATGTAGGTGTAATAACAAATTAAGGTTTGGGCAAACTTGTACGATAATTTTAAGCGGATAAATTTGGCATGTCCAAAATGTGGCTCAGAAAAAACCGTTAAAGTACCTCTGGAGTTATTTAACGGAGGAGGTTTTGGCATAATTAAAATACAAGTGCCCATAGGCGGAGTTTGCGATACTCACAATTTTATGGTATTACTTAATAAAGAAGGCGCGATTTTAGGCTATGAAACGTTCGATATGATGGTCTCGAAAACCTCAGAGTCTGAAATAGTCAAGGAGAAGCCAGAAGAATCAACTCTACAGGAAGAGAAGGAAACTTCCCAATCATTATTACAAAAGTATGTTAATACATATGGCTTTAATTGCATCGTTGGATATTTACATAGCAAACTTTTTGAATATCCTGCCTATCTCATCTGTCGAGATGATGAAGATATTAAGATAGATGAAATGGAAACCACTTTTCAAGCTTTAATCCCTCAAGAGTACAGAAATTCCCATGTTATGGATATTATTACCTATGACCCTGAAATTTATCCCAAACCTGGATATTTTTTTGCTCTCGCAAAACATAAATATAGCGATGCCTTTATTATCAATCCAAATCGGCATGTAATTAACGTTCCTTGGAAAATAAACATTGATTATGAAAAAGTAATATTACGAAATGCATTAGAATGGAATGATCCAGAACATCATTTCAAAAAATTATCTGAATTCATTGAGCTATTTACTAAAGATGTTGAAATTACAGTATCATTTCTAAATAATGTGAAAAAAATTAAAGAAAAAGATTTAATTGTAAAATTAAATAAAGAAAATCCTTTATCAACCTTCAATAAAGGACGGATACGACTAATTCGAGAATTTATTACTAAGCGAATTACTCCTGAAATCGCTGCAAAAATTATAATAAAGTAATATATAGGTTATGTGTTTAATCGCTTATGAGTTTTCTTCATTATTTTATAAATATTAATGAATTCACTATAGAGTGAGTCGTATATTCCCCTATTATCTGGATTCGGTGTATAAATATTTGCAATTTCGCAACAGCTTTGAATTTCATCCCATTTGAGATAACCAAGTCCAACTGATGCGATAAAAGCAGCTCCCCGCGCATTAGCTTGTATTGGATCTTTATTTTGTCGTATTTTTCTATTCAATATATCGGCAAAAATTTGACACCAGATATTGCTAGTAGCTCCTCCCCCAATAATAGTAAGTTCGGGCATTACTACATCTTTCTTGGTTATACCGGGAGTAGACTTAATTTTTTCTTTCTGAATAAACTTCTCCACATAGTTAAGTAACCATTTTACATTGAATGCCACTCCTTCGAAGATTGCGCGTATAATATGGGCGCGTGACATTTCTAATGAAAGATTATATAACCCGCCACGAACCGTATGGTCATCAACAGGTGCCCTTTCGCCAAAGAGCCATGGAGTAAAGATAAGATTATTCGATCCTGCTGGAGTCTCCTCTACGATCCTATCAAATATTTTGTAGACATCGGGAACCGCCTCTTCCTTTAGAAGTTCATCTTTGTGATATAATATTTTATCTCTGAGAAATTGTAATGCGCCTCCCGCGACTTCTTGCTCATTTATAAGCATATATTTGCCTGGAATAGCTGCGGGAACGCTAGCCATATTATGGAAAATATCAGTTTTTTTGAAGGGAACATGGCATAATAGCCAATCAGAAGTACCGATGTAAATATGACCCTCGTAGTCATTAACAGCGCCTGATCCAATAGTCGCACCATACAGATCAGGTGCTCCCATTATAACTTTTGTGTCTTTATTTAATCCAAGTTCATCAGAAACCTCTTTACTCACTGTTCCTAATACATCAGTAGACCATTTTAACTCTTTTGGAAATTTTTCTTTATCTAGCTTAAGTTTCTTTATTAACTTCTTTGAATATTTTATATCATGAATTTTTCTGATATCAGTGATCCAATGCATTTGAATAGAGGCATAAGAAGCAGCAAACTTCCCAGTGAGCTTTAAATTAATATAATCTTGAGGTTCTAAGAAATTATAAGTTTTCTCGTAGATATCAGGTCTATTGTATTTGATCCAGAGAATATGAGCTGCGGGATCCTTACCCGACAAGCTAGGGCCACCCGATGTTCTTTTCACCCAACTTAACATTTTCAACAAAGAATATCCCGATACTTGAAGCAAACTTTTATGTAGCTGCTTCATATAGGAAGCTCCGCGGGTATCCATCCATATAATCGAATTCATTAGATGATTACCATCTTTATCTACAGCAACGGTGCCACTCCATTGACTCGAATCACAAACTCCTACTATATCGTCAATGGATATAGTGCCTTTATCAATCACTTCCTTAGAAGTCTTTAAAATTGCATTCCACCATTCCTCGGGGTCTTGCTCAGCGGCTCCTCCTTTTTCTAAATATAGAGGGACCTCTTGGTAGGCCCATTCAACCACTTCACCTTGTGTACTCACTAATGCAGATTTAGGACCTTGAGTTCCATGATCAATTGCTAGTATATACTTTTTTTCTATATCAGACATAGTTAATATTAAGGTTCTTAAACTAAATAAAGGTTCTCTGATTCATGACAAAAAAGCTAATTTACTAATAATTCATTTTTTGTTGTAATTAAATTAATTAGTCTTTTTACTTTTACCTAAATAAGAATATTAGGATATGTTTAGAGGATAAGATATGGATTATGAAGAGAAAGTTACAAAAATCGAAAATATTGTAAGTCAACCTTTAAAACGATTTAAACCCAAAGTGTTAAAAGGAATTATCGAACGATATGAAAAAAATCATCCCAAATCGAAGGAAGCATTTGAAAGGGCTCGAAAAGTTATCCCTGGTGGAGTTGAGCATAACTTAGCATTTAATTTTCCCTTTCCTTTAACTAGTAAACGAGTTTACGATTGTTGGATGGAGACTGTTGACGGTGTTACATTATTAGATTATCTTATGTGCGGCGGTCCCATTATTTTAGGACATAATTATAAGCCATTGACCGATAAAGTATTGGAGGTTATTAAACAATCAGCTTCTTGCCATGGCATTACGAGTGAGTATGAATACTTAGCGGCTGAACAACTGCAAAAACATTTTCCATCTTGTGAGAAAATTCGATGGCTTCAGAGTGGAACTGAAACCGATATGCTAGCTATACGTGTAGCTCGCGTTTTTACAGGTAAAAAACATGTGATTAAAATCGGAGGTAGTTATCATGGATGGTCAGATCAACTTGTCTATGATTTACATATACCAGGTACAGGAAGGATGGAATCTCATGGAATTCCTAGGGATATCTATAAATATATAGATTCTGTTCCTCCAAATGATATAGAGGCCCTTCGCGAAATGTTTAAAGAAAAGAAAAAAGTAGCTGCGGTAATTATCGAACCGATGGGAGGGGAGAGTGGTGCAATCCCTGTAAGACCCGAGTTTAATAAAGAAGTGGAAGAGTTATGCCACGAAAATGATACATTATTGATTTCCGATGAAGTAGTCTGTGCTTTTCGATTAGATATGGGGGGGGGTCAAGCTTATTTTGGTTATACTCCAGATCTTTCGGTTTTTGGAAAGATTGTAGGTCATGGTTATCCTTCTGCGGCAGCATTAGGAGGAAGATCAGATATTATGGCAACCGTTGCTGCTGGAGTTGGTGGAGGTGCTAAACGAGCATATTGTGGAGGGACATTAGCCGCAAACCCATTAACTTGTGCTGCAGCTTATTGGGCTATTAAGTACGTAGAAGAAACTAATGCAACAGAAGTTGCAGGTAAAGCAGCTGAAAGGCTTTCTAATGGTTTGAATAAAGTGTTCGAAAAATACAATTTACCTTGGTTCTCTTATAACTTTGGTGCTACAGTACATTTTCATACTTCTTGCGTGTTTGGAGTTGATATAACTGATCCGCAACAAGCTCCTCAAGTTAAAGAACGAAAAGAGTTTATGGAACATATGGGGGCCGCTTTAGTGGACCAAGAAATCATTTCAGTCGCGGGTAGTCGGTTCTATACCTGTATTCTTCATACTAATGAGTTAGTGGATAAGGCAATTCAAAAAATAGAAGAGATTTGTAAAAAAGTAGAGTAAATATTATCTTTTACCACTCTATTATTATATTTTTATAATTTTATTTCAGAGCGGTTATCATAAAAAAGATCACACTGAAATAGATTTTATTAAAAAAAAGGAAGATTGATGCTCTTTTTAAGAAACAAAACCAATCTCTTTTAATTGTTTTCTATTTTGTGCAACTAGATCAGGCTTGAGATCATACCATCTCCAGAAAATTAAGGTCGTAATTAATACAAGAATTGCGGGAATAAGTGCAGCATGAATTC
>Ga0180433_10009521_pt1 | contig 11879 bp, 11 predicted proteins | sample SS_ome_8_FD_132980 | JGI IMG/M metagenome (GOLD analysis project Ga0180433, IMG submission 132980) | Hypersaline lake sediment archaeal communities from the Salton Sea, California, USA - SS_1_D_1 metaG | ecosystem: Environmental > Aquatic > Non-marine Saline and Alkaline > Hypersaline >... | reverse complement strand
TGCGGCGGGGTATTTTTTTGGTGTGTGGACCGGCTTGATATACGCAAATATTGGTGCCACTACTGGTGCGATCATCTCGTTTCTACTTTTTCGGTATTTTTTGGGTGATTTTGTCCAAAATCGATACCCTGACCGGCTTAAAGCATTTAATCGGGAAATAGAGGTTCATGGCCCCAATTATTTGTTGACTATGCAAATCCTGCCATTTACCCCTACTTTATTGATAAATATCTTTGCAGGAGTGAGCCAAATTCGGCTCTGGACCTTTGTTTGGACCACTTCTTTGGGGATTTTACCAGGGTCCCTGATTTACACGCTCTCAGGCCGGCATTTGTCACAAATAGGTTCCCTAAAAGAGCTGATTTCTTTCAGATCAGCCCTCCTGTTGGTGCTTTTGGCCATTTTGATGTTGGTACCGATCTTTTTTAAGTGGTGGAACGGCAGAAGGGGCTAATGGGCTTTTTGGAAGGGAGTTTTGGTAAATGAAGGGCCGGCTTTTTTGTTACAGATAGAAATAGGGCGATTGACGGAGCTTTTCAGTATGATAAAATAAATATATAAATTAAATGGATTGTTAAATGGTTATTTTTGGAGGTTTAAAATGGAAAAGCTATCAAAATTATTTTTAATTGTTTTGTTCACGTTTGCGTCGGCACAGATGACTGCTAGCTGGCAAAGAATTTTTCGAAGCCCTTTGGTTTATCCGCTTTATGGGTGGATAGGTGGAAGAAGCGCTGGGCATATCTATAATTTTGCTTGCGAGAATGATAAGGAAAAAATGTCTCGCAAAGAATGGAAGAAGTTAGAAAATAGACCCAAGAGGTGGGGGTGCTTAGGGCTTTCTTTCGGAACGATGGGTCTTTATGGTCGACTAAGAATAGGGAAGAAGAGAGTGTCAGATCTTTTTAGAGAAACTTTGTCCGATCTTGGGGTTAAAGTTTTCCAAGAATTTGACCAGATAAAAGAGAACCAGAATGAAATGCTAGAGCGCCTGAATGCCTTTGACTCTAAGCTTGATCATGGACTCGCAAATCAAGAAAAGATGATTGATGGTTTGAGTGACATGTCTGACTTTTTAGAAACAAATTGGGGTGGTTTTTGGTCTTTGTTCAAGTGGCCATTCAAGAAAAAAATAGAAGTTTTGCCTGTTGACGCTTCAGAAAATGAGTTTGACGATCAAAGTTTCTGTAAGGTTGAGCAAGAAGGTGATTTTAAAGGGTTAGGCGATTTGTAAGATTTTTTAAGAAAATTAAAAAAATGCTGGAGCGAATTTATTCGCTCCAGCATTTTTTTTGATGTAGTATTTTTTAGGTGGAAGTTATCTCTATTGTTTCTAGTTCTTCAAGCTCGCTTTGGGCAACCAAGATTGCAAGTTGTTGTCTAAGGTAATCAATGTTTGGTTTGGAACCAAATAATTTTTTCTTTTTAGGGCATTGAATGGCGTTTATACCACATTTTTGTGCGGCCAGAATATTTTCTTTTTGGTCATCAAAAAATACGCAAGCTTGTGCATCTAGATTACGCTCATATAAAACAGTTTCAAAAATTTTATTATCTGGTTTGATCATGCCCATGTCGCCAGAAATGAAAATATTTTTCTTCTCAAACAATCCAAATAGTTCTGGGTGGTTTTCCTGAAGCTTAACCCCAGTTTCTGAATCCATGTTTGAAAGAATCAAAACTTCTAGGCCAAGGTCTTTGCACTCTTGGACAAATTTTATTCCATCTTTGGTTGGCTTGAGCATTTTTGCGAGTGTTTCTGGGCAAAAGGCAATTTGAAATGCTCGTAAAATAATATTTTTTTCTGTTTTATTTGCAAATAATTCTGGGTGATCTTCAATGAATATTTCTACCAATTGAAAGCATTTTTGTCCGCTGAGTGTACCGTCTAGCCAGTCTCTGAAAATTTGAGCAAGAGGTTGTTTTCCATCTGGTGTCAATGCATTGAGAGTTTTATCTTCTGTGTGTTTTATTTTTTCCGCGATCTCTAACATTGTTTTTTTTATGTCGAAAGGTTTTGCGAAAGGGAGGAGAAGCTTAAGAGTGTTTCCAGCTCCCAGTTTTAATATGTTTATTATTCCGATATTTTTTAATTGCAGCTTTTTGTCTTGTGCAAGTAAAACATCACCTAAATCGAAGATTACATACCTGATTTTTGGCTTTCTATTAACCGATCGATTTTGACCAAACATGGCACCAAACATAGTTCCGATCAACCAGATTGGAATGCCAAATAGAAACGAGAAAGTCATCGCCCTTGCTAGACGCTTTATTCGGTGCATAATCATCTTGGTTTTTCTCCATTTAGGATAGATTTGCTTTTGTTTACTATTTTAACCTACAAAAAGAGGGGTGAAAGTCAACTGGTGTTGGAGCGATAAAGGAGGTCTGAAAAAGCTTCTATTAAGTTCTGTTTGAGCGGCTTGACTTCAGTCATAGAGCAATTATACTGCTTTTCAATGGAAGAAAAGTTTTCTGATGAGAAAAAAACAAAAATAAAAATGGTCTGAAAGGAGGCGCTACTACTGAGTCTTTTATTTGAAACAGCGTAAGTTTTTTGCGTGAAAAGTTCTTTTGAAATTGTTTTATTTCGTCTAACCCAAAAAAACGATAGGTACTTTTATGAATGAGCAGAAAAAAATGATATGGGGTTTATCTTTAGGGCTTGCTTTATTGTGTTCAGGTAACTTGGTATGCGCTGAGGATGTTACGCAAGAGGTAGCGAAAACTGAAAAAGTAGAAGAGCAAAAAGAAGAATCAACTGCTGAGGTTATTAAAAAAGAAGTAGGCCGGTTGATCGTTATTAAAAAAGGGCTTGAGGGCGCAGGAAGATGGACAGGCAAACAGTTGAGAGCAGGAGGACGTTTTGCAGCAAAGCCGTTTGTATGGTGTGGCACTACAATGAAGAGTCTTTTCTTATCTTTGGCAAAGTTTTGCGTGAATGGTTACTGTAAACTTGATCCTCGCGGTGGTCGTCTTGTAAAGTCGGGATCAGAAAATATTTTTTCTCGCCTTGCAAGTTTACTTTTCGACAGACCTAAGAAGCTGAACGAAAAATGGAATGGTATCCCTGCTTCCAAGATTACAATGAAAAAAGTTTCTCAAAAAGTCGAAGGAAAAGTTGAAAAAGTAAAAGAGACTTTGCGTGGAGCCGAAAAAAAAGTTGAAGGAAAAGTAAAAGAGGTTCTTCAAAAAGTCGAAGGCGCAGCTAAAGATGGCAAAGAAAAAATGATTGAGGCGCTCGACAGAGTAGCAGCATAAGCGGCTTGTAGGTTGACTCTTTGAAAAAAAAGAAGCAACAGCCTTTAAAAAACTAAAGGTGGCGTGGTAGAACGGTAATGTGTCTACCACGCCGTTTTTTTTAGGGTAAAATGTTGATAAATTTTTTGGAGATTGCAAAATGAAGCTGTACAAAGAAAAGGTTATGGATCACTATCAAAACCCAAGAAATCATGGTCGTATGGAAAAGCCAGACTTTTCAACGGGGGATTTTAATCCTTCTTGCGGTGATTCAGTTTGTTTTGATGCGCGTATCAAGGATGGAAAAATAACAAAACTTATGTTTACTGGTGAGGGTTGTGCGGTTAGTCAGGCTGCGTCTTCTATGTTGACTGAATATTGTGTTGGCAAAACGCTTGATGATTTGCTCAAGCTAGACAAAGATTTTATGCTCAAACTTGTTGGTATGCCTTTGGGGCCAATGCGGGTTCGATGTGCACTGCTCCCGTTGCAAGCGTTGCATAAAGGAATTGCGGACTTTAAAAATAAAAAATAGTGGTGTTTTAAGCCAAGGTCCAATTTATGCTAAATCGAGCAAAGCTTATCAAAGAATTGCAGCGAGTTTCGGACAAGCTTTTTGCAGATGATTTTCTCCAGTCAGATTTCACTCGGCTTGTTTGGCAAAAGATTGCCGATGATCCAACATTTTCACAAAAAATTCTTGCGTTAAACATTTCTTGGCCAGTGCCTTCTTGGTGCGGCAGACTCGATGATTTTTTTCCTGTTGATCACCAGATAGAAAAGTATAGGGTGTTAGCAGTTGATGGTTCACAAATTTATCCAGACAAGCATCAAGGCTCTGCATGCTCGTTGATTAATGTTGGTTCGGTTCAGTTGAGTTATGGCACCGATGAAAAATCTGTTTTTTTTTGTTCTGATCCAACGGTTTTTGTAGGAGATGAAGATGCAGGGCTTAATGAAAGCCCACAAGAGCTGATTAACTGTCGCCGGCAGGAGTTTGAGTTTTTTGCAGGGTTGCAGCATAGTAAAAAAATAAACAAACCCGATGCTCCTTCAGTTTTTCTATTTGATGGTTCACTTATTTTTTGGCATCTCGAAGCAAAAGATAAACAAGTAAAACAAACGTTTTTGATCAGTTATCTTGATGCTCTTAATAGTTTTTATGAAGAAAAAATGCTTCTTGCTGGGTACATCAGCTTGACCAAAAGCAAGGAGCTTGTTGGCCTTGTTCGAATTGCTCTAACAGAACTTGCGCATTATTTTGGTTTTACAGATGTTAGTAAAGAGGTTATTCAAGCGGTTGAGCGCATGTCAGATTCTCAAATTGTGCGATTTTTTTTAGATCCATTTACCCGTACGACCGTTTTTAAAAATCATTCAAAGATAACCAAATATTATCCTATTTGTTTGCATCCACATTTTTTTTATCTACATGTTGGTAGCGAGATTGTGCGTATAGAAATTCCTGCATGGATTGCTCAAGATGAAAGTTCTGTTGATTTAGTTGCCCGAATGGTTTTAAATCAGGCGATAAAAGGGGCCGGGTACCCCGTTGCTCTTGCTGAGGCACATGAACAAGCAGTGGTCAAAGGGCCGGATAGAGATTTTTTCTATCATGTAGTTAAAAAAATTGGGATGACCCACAAGCGTAGACAGGTTTTTTCTCAGAAGGTGCGCAACAAAAGAGGCATCAGGATTTAGCGATTTTAATCATTGATCTTGATGTTTGTAAGAACAAGATTGTTATAGTCTTGATATTCTTTTTCAATATCTTTTAGACTTTCTAGACTTCCATGTTTTTCTTCCAGCAAAGAAAGGGTTTGTTGAAGGTTTTCGTTGATTTCTTTTTCTTCTTTTTCAGAAAGATCTTTGTTTAGGTAAGTATGGAGTTGCTTTGGGATAGTTACCTCTGCAAAAGGATCGTAATAGCTTGGTTCTCCTCCGAGATATGTTCCCATTTTTTCTATTTCTTTGTTGCAACTGTCTATGGTCCTTTTATAAGAAAGGATTTTTTCAAAGCAAAGTTTTCTTTTCTTTCTCTTTTGCGAGGAATCATCTCCTTCTCGTTTTCTTTTTGGCGGTCGATTTAAAGGTGATTGTTTCGGGCTTTTCGAGGCTTTTATTTTTTGCATTTTTAAGAATAATCTTAGTGCTTCTTTTTCTTCATCTTTTTGGCCCCAAGGAATTGGCTTTTCATTAAATTCATCGAGTAAAGGATCGTTGGGTTTCTCATAAGGATTATAGTTTTTGAGTGTTGGCAATGGTGACTCGGCTGTGTGTTTTTCTATGGCGGGAAAGAGTGTGTCGCTTGATTGATTTTCTCCACCGAGAATCTTTATAGGTTCGTTGAAAAAAGATGGTAGACCTTGCTCATCTTCGAAATCATCTAAACTCATTGCCATTGCTGGCCTGGCACAAAAGAGCAAAATTACAGCAAAAAGAGAGCTTTTTCGTTTCATGGTTTAATTGTTCCTTTTTGGGAGTTTTTCCTTAGAATAAAGGCTTTTTTATAATGGTAAGGCAAGAGTTTGGGGGTGTCAACCGTTTATCTTTATTTGCGTACGTGTTTTTTTTGTTTTAACATTGGTCAGATTTTAACTTTTTTTATAGGAGTTTCTCATGAAAATTTTGCGATCAATTTCCGCTCTGGGCCTTTGTTTTTTTAGTTTTCAAACTTGTGCTTCCAGTGACCTTAAAAAACAGCTTGCTGTCTCCGCAGGGACTGGTTTTATAGTTAGCGCTGGCTTCGGAGTTTGTAAGTCGGTTCTTGGTCGGCTTAGGGGGGCGCCAACTGGCGATCTGGGGGATTTGCAAATGAGAGTTCAAGCGGTTGAAGCAAAAATAAAAAATCTTGGCCAGAGTGGGGGAGGAGAATCCCTTACAGCAGGCAGGTCAAATGACTTCGAAGTTAAAAACAACATGGCTGGAATTAAAAGATTGAGCACTCTTTTCGGTTACGTTGATAAGCGAATAGAATTGCTGGAAAATACTTCTGCTGGTTCTCTTAATGACGAACAAAAAGGTACGTTAAAAAAGTTGAAAGAAAAATCATCAGATACGTTGATGGATCAACTTAAAGCTTTGGATAAAAATTTGGGAGTTCTATCTGGAGATCCAACGGTTCAAGGAGGCTTTGTACCTGTCAACTCGAATGAAATTGGAAAATTGCAAAAGGTTATAGACGGATTGAAAGTTCAGATTAAAAAGATTCAATCTGGTTCGGAAACGTTAAGACAATCTATGGCGGAGTTTAACGGTGGTACTCGTAAGGAATTAGACGGAATTCAGGGAGAATTAGAAAAAATAAAAAGAAGAAGAGGTGATATTCTAAAAGACTTTAATACCGTTAAAGTTGAGTTGGGAAAGTTTTCTACTGTGTTGCAAACCGCTTCTGAGCGAGAAAATCGTTTGAGGTCTTTGAAGAAAAAGTTCGACGGATTAGAGCTTCTAGCAAAACAGCTTAAAGATTTTAAAGAAGAGCTGGATGGAAAATATTTGGACAGTGAGGTTCGTTTGAAAATCCTTGAGAAGAGCCAGAGTTCGACTTCCGGTTTGCCGGAGGATGAGATTGGAGGTCTTTCAGATCGAGTTGCAGCGCTGGAAGAAAGATTGGGGGAGGTAAATGTTCAATCCCTTGGCAAAGCTATGAAACAGCTCCAAGAAAGAACTAAGAAACAGAATAAATGCCTCGTGAAGTTTGGAGAAAGGATAGATGCTTTTGGGGAAGGAAAATCTCAAGGAAATGTTTCTGTTTCAAAGGGAGCTTCCGGTCAATCGGAGTTGGCAACCGAAGTTGAAACATTGAGGAGCAAACTGGAAAATTTTGAAAGCATGCAGAACGTTTTTCAAAACAAATGTTCTGGGTACTCTGGCGACCTCGAGGATTGTAGACTAGACATAGATCGATTAGATAAGGGTCAGAAAGCATTAAAAGAAGAGGCTGTCAGAGGATTGAAATCAATGGTTGTGTTGATTTTGACTCATTTACAAGAGAAAGATAGTTTTGGGAACGACGAAGCGAAAGAAGTTGAGTCTTGGCTGGGAAATAATTCAAACCTCTAACACAAGGAGTTTTCATGAAAAATAAAAAGATGGTTTCAGGTGCATTGGCGGTAACGTTTTTACTTTCTTGTGTCGGGGCGCAGGGGATGGATCAGGACGGTAAAAAACTTTTGATTGCTGGCGGGATTGGTGCAGGAGCAGGATTTCTTGTGGTTGAAGGTCAGAAGTTTTTAAAAAAAGTTTTTTTTAAGGAAGATCCAGCAGCTGGTAAATTGCAGGCTATGTACGATGCTGCTGGTTCCTTCGGTACAGAAAAAGATTTTAAGCATGATGATGAGGTTATTGAGAAAATTGGCAATTTTTTTAGTTATGTTCCAATACATCTGCAAGTTCTTTTCATGAAAGCTAATGAGACTAAAATGAAGCAAGATGAGTTTGATCTTTCCCTGAAACGAATAAAGCAAGACGTTTTAGGTCAACTAGACATGATTAAAATACTCAACGAAGAAGAATTTAGTTCCAAAAAAATGTCTAAGTTGAAACTTTTTAAAAAGAAAAAAGATAAAAAAGAAGAAGTTGATGGTTCTGAGTTAGATTCAGTCCGAAAGGTGGCGCTTCAGGCTTTGAGAAATAAAAAAGATATTGAAAATATTCACCAGTGCTTGAGTGTGATTGCTAATGATAAGAAAGAAACAGAAAGAAAAATGAGACTTTTAGAGAAAAGACAGACTGATATTTGTTTTTCAGTTTGGGGAGATGAAGGCTATGACTCCGCAATACATGGTGTGCTTTCGGAAAGAGTTTCTAATCTAGAAAACGCTACTCGCGCATCACTGGATTTTTATAAGCAAGTGATGACTATGTTAAATTCTTTTGATGAACGGGTGAAAAGATTAGAGGCTTTTGATAAGAAAAGAGATGAAAAAATTAAAAAAAAATAGTTTGAATTTTTAGTTAAAAAAAAGAGACGCTTTTTTCTGGCGTCTCTTTTTTTTAAACGAAATTTTTATCCCAAAAACTTTTTAAAAAATCCTACAATTCCGCTGGTCGTGTCAACTTTATCTCCAATTTTTTTCCCATATTGTTCCAGGATTTTTTTTGTTTCAGCGTCAAGTTTTTTGGGGATGTGGCATTGTGGAATCACAACCAGGTTTCCTCGACTTGCACCACGACGTTTTTTAAACCCTTTGCCTGCAACAATAATTGGTTCACCAACTGGGCAGCCTTTTGGAATTTTGATTGTTTCTTTTGTGTTGTCGATGTTTTCTATTTCAACGTGGCCACCAAAGACAAGCTGTGGGTAGGTAAGCATTACGGTGCACTGTAAGTCGTCTCCAACGCGTTTAAATTTTTTATCTGGCATAACACGAATGCGTAAGAAAAGGTCGCCAGTAGGGCCACCATATACTCCAGCGTCCCCTTTACCAGAAACACGTAACTCTGCGCCGTCAAAAATGCCAGAAGGGATGGTGATAGAAAATTTATCAAATTTTTGTACTCGAGATTGTCCAGAACAGCGACTGCATGGCGACGGAATGATGTAACCTTGGCCGCCACATGCGCTGCAGGTTTGTGAGTACATAAAAAAGCCCTGGCGCCTGTTTATTTGTCCTGTTCCGTTGCAACCAGCACACTGCTCTGCCTTGGTTCCTTTTGCGGTACCTTTTCCGTTGCAGGCATCGCAAGAAAAAAAATGGTAATATTTTATTTCTTGTTTTGATCCGGTGAATGCTTCTTTTAAGCTTATAGAAATTTCTTTAGAAAGGTCATGGCCTCGTTTTGGTTCTGGCCCGCTCTGAGAACGTCGTCTACTGCCCCCACCTCCAAAAATATCCCCAAAAATATCGCCGAAATTTGAAAGAATATCGTCCATGCTCATGCCCTGGCCGAATTCTCCTGTGCCGCCGCCGCCCATGCCGCCTTCAACACCAGCATGACCGAATTGATCGTAGGTTTTGCGTTTTTTTGCATCAGAGAGGACTTCATACGCACCAGCCGCTTCTTTGAATTTTTCCTCGGCAGCCTTATTGTTGGGATTGCGGTCTGGATGGTGCTTGAGGGCAAGTTTCCGGTATGCAGACTTAATTTCTGCCTGGCTGGCAGACTTGGAAACACCTAATATTTCGTAATAATCACGTTTTTGAGACATTTTTTGCTACTTTTATTTATTTATAGAATTGATTGAAAACCACCAGATATAAGCTTAGTTTAGCAAAAAAGGGTGGTTTTTGCCACCCTGTCAAAAAATATTTAAGTGAACCTTTAGGAATATTTTTGATTGATTTTGTTTTTTACGGTTATGCTTGTTCGAATGTCGTTTGCACCCCAATACAGAAGGCTTCCTCCCCCGAGCATTGCTGTTAACCCCGCTGCCGCAGCCGATAGCTTGTGATTCTCAGGTAAAGATTCGAAGACGTAGATTCCAAGATAAAAAAGGCCTCCTCCAACCAAAATTTTTCCTCCTGTGGTCGCAGTGTTCAGTAAGTTAGCAAAAGCTTTTTTTGTGCTGCTTTCTTCCTGATTTTCTTTTTTTTTATTAATTTCTCTTTCCATACCATTCATAGTTGGGGTAGAACCAAAAACAAATGCTGTACATAAGAGGGGAAGAATAATTTTTTTGAAATTCATGTTTAATCCTTGGTTTTGTTGTGAAATTTTATTTTTCATCAGCCCTTTTTGTTTGTTGTTTTTTTGTCTCCTTCTGTTGTGTAAACAATAGACTGCCAGTTGAGTATATTTGCCTGCGAGTGTTTTAGGTCGCCCGTTCTTGTGGGTTTAAATAATGGTTTTTGATCATACCCTGGAAAATCTTTTTTTAGTTTTTCAAGAAGTTCTAAAAGAGAGATGCTTTTGCCTGTTGCTATGTTAAACGGTTGACCGTTCATAATTGTTTTGGTTTGCATACCAAGCAAGAGGTTTGCTTCTACTACTTTTTGTACTGGAATAAAGTCTCGTGTTTGTAGGCCATCACCAAAAATAGTGATCGGTTTATTTTGTTCTATTTGATCCATAAATTTTGCAACGACTGCTGCATAGGCGCCGTTTGGGTTTTGATTTTTTCCAAACACGTTAAAATAGCGCAAGCAGATTGTTTGCAGGCCATAGTTTTGTGCGTATTGCTTGCACAAAAGTTCTCCAATCAGTTTTGATGTGCCGTATGGTGAGGTTGGGTTACAGCTGTCTGATTCTGTGCAAACTTTTTGTGTTGGTCCATAGACGGCGGCAGATGAAGAAAAAACAAATCTTTTTGTATTGTTAAGCCTGCAAGCTTCTAGAAGGTTGAAGGTTCCGTTTATGTTTATGTTATGACATGCTTGTGGATTTTCAACAGACTCTGGCACAGAAACAAAGGCACCTAGATGAAAAACTATTTTTTTATTTTTTGTTGAGGCTAAACAAATATCAAAATCGGTAACACTTGCTTGAATAAAATGTATTTTATCTCTTACTTGCTGTAAATTTTTTGTCCTGTTTGTTTCTGTGTCTAAAATGGTTACGTCTGCGCCAAGTTCTATCAGCTTTTTTACCAAATGAGATCCAATAAATCCTGCACCGCCTGTAACTAATACAGGAAGATTTTCATAAAAGTCGTTAATCATTTGCTTCCCTATAACCTTTCTCTTTTTGTGGGAGTTTTTTGAACGATATGTTTGACAGAAGGTTTTTTTAAGACTGTTTCTATTACCTGTTTTCCATCCAAAATCGCTTCTTGCATGCTTGCATATTTCCATGCTCCGTACCGCCCAACAGAATGAATATTTTCCGTTTGTAGTGAGATTAGCAACTGTTTAAGATTTTTCTCCCGCCATTGGTTGTAAATTACATACGCATGTTTTAGGTGTAAAACAGCTTCTGTTTTTATTTCTTTTTTTGTCAGGCCAAATAGTTTTTTTGCTGCGTCAATCGCTTTTGGCAGGATTTTTTGGGGAGGTTTGCCAATGTAAGAAACTTCACCATATAAAGAGCTGTAGTCTGTTGGGGCCATTTTTTGAGAAAATGTGTGTGGAAATCCAATTCGATAAAACGGAAACTTTTTTTCTGGATAATAGATCCAGCTTTTTTTTGACAGGTTTTTACGAGCGATACCGAGATTAAAATTTATCACAGAGTTGCATAACAGTTTTTTGTGTGCCGGGAAAAAATTGGTAGAAGAGCGGTCTTTGATGTTTTTTGTAAGGGTATCAAGTGGTATGGTACTGATAAGTTGTTCAAATTGTTCCACATGTCCATTTGCAAAATTGACCGTTTTGTTTTGTAAGTCTATTTTTGTGGCACAGAAATTTTTTTGTATAGGTAGCAAAAGTTGCTGTAATATTTTTTGTGCCAGTAGAGATATTCCACCTTTTTTGGGGTAATAAAATTGTGCGTTATAGCCAACTGTTTCTGCTTTATCGATTGTTGCACCACGGATGATCTGACCAAGCGTTGTTGTTGGAACAAAACGTCCTGTCCATGAATGGGTTAGCTTGCGTGGGTCATAGGCGAAAATCTTTTGTTGATAGGGAAAGAAAAAATGGTTTGCAAATCCTATGCCAAAATGTTTGAGCACCCATTGATAATAGTTTTTTGGATGTATGTTTTTTTTTCTGCGGATAAATCCTTCTATGCAGTCGGTAATTATTTTTTCCGGAAGGCCG
>Ga0180433_10009519_pt1 | contig 11880 bp, 10 predicted proteins | sample SS_ome_8_FD_132980 | JGI IMG/M metagenome (GOLD analysis project Ga0180433, IMG submission 132980) | Hypersaline lake sediment archaeal communities from the Salton Sea, California, USA - SS_1_D_1 metaG | ecosystem: Environmental > Aquatic > Non-marine Saline and Alkaline > Hypersaline >... | reverse complement strand
CTAAAAACAATAAACAAAGAACAGCCTTAATTACTTCCATCAAGCTTGCTATTTCCAAGCTGACCTTTAAGTCGATTTTCAGGGATGTAACGGCTGATTATCTGAATGTGACCGGGAATACGCCGTTCAGGGGGAAGAAGGGATTATACAGCAACCTGACCTTCAAGCCGTTGAGGATCCTTACCTTTTCCACGGTTTTTGATGTATATAGAAATAAGCTTAATCCAAACCTTGACTATCTGAAGGCCACGAACAAGGATTTTGAATTCAATTCCCAGCTTTTCAGCCCGCTCACCAATACGAGATTCCGTCTTTCATTTTTTCAACAGGACCACAAAGCTCAACAGTTTCCGACCGTGAGTGCGGGGGAGAGGTATGAATTCGAACAAAACCTAAAAAATATTTTTTTGCTGAAAGACATATATGCCTATCTCCGATATACGCCCTCCAGGTATATAAGTTACACAAATGGCGAGTCGACATATCTTGATAAAACCCTTATGATGGGATGCACCGTAAAGCCGCTGGCGGGCCTTTCGCTGAACGTAAGTGAAAAATGGAACCTCAGGCGATGGCCGGTGCGGGATTACGCGACCGAGCCGAGACGATTAAACACAAGCGCCAGTTACAACTCAAAAGTAGGAAAACTTCCGGTCACAATCGGCGTGACCTTCAATTATCAAAAAGACACCCACATCAACGTGGACAAGTTGAGTTCAATATTGGGCGAGGACAAAGTCGGGCTGAATGCGGAAGTGAAATACAAACCATTTCCCTTTATTGACTGTTTCATGCGGGGCGGCTTCGAAAAAGTAAAGGGCTCCGCGAACCGGGAGCTGGACAGAAACGAGACAGCCATTATAGTTGGGGCAAGCATATCGTGGGACACGCAGGTTGCCTGGCAGGGGTACGGCGCGGTGAGGGGATTTGTCTTCAAGGACTTAAACAGAAACGGAATAATGGACAAGGGCGAACCTCCGATCGAAGGGGTCAGAATTTTTGCAGACAAAAAGAAATCAGGAACGACAAGCCGCAGCGGTTTTTACAGGATCAGGAACGTAACGCAGGGTGTGAGAAAAATCTATCTGGACATGACCTCGATCCCGGAGAATTACAGTCCGACCACGGCCGTGAACGTTGATGTCGAGGTGAAAAAAATGGAAAGCGTAAAAGTCAACTTCGGAGTCTTACCGAAAACAGTCATCAAGGGATTTGCGTTTAATGACCTAAACAGAAACGGTGTCTTTGACGAATCCGACCAGGCCCTGCCGAACCTTTTCGTGCGGCTCGAAGACGAAACGACGGCTTTTACCGATTCATTCGGATGTTTTAACATGTATAACGTAATTCCGGGCCAGCACACGATAACAGTGGATAGACAAAGTCTTCCGAAGGACCTTTTGCCGTACGGACCCCCCACGCGTCAGGTTATTGCGAAAGAGGGTACAACCAAGAACGAGGAATTTATATTTTACGCGCTCAGGGTTATAACAGGCAGGGCATACATGGACCTTAACGAAAATAAGAAGTTTGACGAAACCGAGTCCGCCAAGGGCGTGAAAATTACCTGCGCCGGATGCTCTGCCGTAACCGACGAGGCGGGTAATTACATATTGCGAAACCTACCGTCCGGAAAAGTCGCGGTAACGATTGATAAAGAGAGCCTTCCCGAAGGATACACCGCGGAAAAAGAAACCATTGAAATCGAACTTAAAAAAGACAAAGATATAAGGGAAGGGGTGGACATAAGGCTCATCCCGAAACCTTAGTTATGAGGATTATTTCTTCTCCGTTTGCTACAACTCTTTCGACTATTAAGTCGTCTTTATTTTCTTTTATTTTGTCCGGGCTGATATTCAATGCCGTTTCCGCCGGCAAAACGCGTATGGTTGTCGTTAGTGTTTTAGAGATTTGACGCGGGACGGCATTTGCCTCCGGAGCCCACAGGCAAAACGCCAGCAAAAAAGCAGCCGCCAAAAACCAAATGAAAAGTGTTTTACGTCTCGGCGTTTTATAAATTTTCATCTCACTCACCCCTTCGGAAAAGGCAAGCCCTACCCCCGAAAGAAGAGAGTCAAAATGAAAAATGCCGGGCAAACCCGGCATTTACTATTGTGTCTTCGGCAACCCGGCTACCTCTCCAGCTATTCGCAGCTGGTGTAGGCCCGTGGCGTTGTGTCCCACTCTTTCGAAATGGTTTACCCTTTCGGAAACAACGGAAACTGTCAAAAAACGAATAAGGCCTCTTCAGCCTCTCTAATACAAGTATACCCTGATAGTACCGGTAAATCAATGCCGCACGGGCCTACTTTTGCATTTCTAACCCGGCGCTTCCTCTCAAAAACTCAGCCTAAAAGATTAGCCTAAAATCTTCTCGTTGAATTACTGCGATTTGCACGCGAAAGAAAAGACGGGTATGAATAAAGTAAAGTAAAAATTTTTCAACAATCAAGACCGCGCCTTACCTTTTTGGCAGCTCAGTCTGAGGCAGGAAGGCAGGGAGAGTCACGGGGGCCGCTGCGGGGCAGAAAGGTGTGCTTTCGCGGCAATGGCAAAGATGGAATTCCGGTTTTATCTTGAGGATTGGGTATTATTATGGTATAGTATGCGTTACCGATGAACACCAGAAAAATTGCGAGTTTAATAATAACCGCTATTCTTCTCTTTTCCGGCTGCACCTATCAGCACGAATTTGTGAGGGTGCCGGATGCCCCGATTTACAGTCAGGCTACGGCGTTTAACAATGTTCAATATATACCGCTTTTGAGATTTTCCAATTACTACAATCTGGACCTGAATTGGGATCTCGTCTCGCAGAGGATAGAACTCCAAAAGGGCGAAACAAGCATTGTCATGAGACCGAATTCCAATTTTATTCTTGTAAATGGCCAGGCAATAACTTTGCAGTACCCCGTGGAATATAGAGGGGGATCCGCCTATATACCCGTTGAATCGGCCGCATTTATATCGGAGAAAATTTTTAAATTACCGGAAAAGCCTGTTTTCTCACCCGGGTGCTATGCCATAAGGACCGTGGTAATTGACCCCGGACACGGCGGAAAGGACCCCGGGGCCATAGGAAGATACGGAACGAGGGAAAAAGAGGTGGTTCTTGATATCTCCAAGAGACTAAAGAAGCGTCTTGAAGCGGAAGGTATCAGGGTTTACCTGACAAGGGATAAAGATGTTTTTGTACCACTTTACGAAAGGGCGAAAATTGCCAAAAATAAAGATGCCGACCTATTTATCAGTGTGCATGCCAATGCTTCAAGGCACCGACGCGCCAGCGGATTTGAGGTGTACTATCTTTCCGAGGCGACTGATGATAATGCGCGGGCTTTAGCGGCCGCAGAAAACGCGTCGTTGGAATTTGAAGAAAGCGATATAAGTGAGGAGAAATCTTCGATGACGACCGTATGGGACATGACTCTTACCGAAAACAGGCGGCAATCAAAGGATCTCGCTTATTACATTTGCAATATAACCTCGGACAGCCTGGGCATGCACAATAGAGGCGTGAAAGGGGCGCGTTTTGCCGTATTAAGGGGCGCCATAATGCCGGCCGTTTTGATAGAGGCCGGATTTTTGACAAATAGACGGGAAGAATCCAATCTAAAACAGACATCCTTCAGGGATAAGATCGCGAGCGCCGTTTCCCGCTCTATCGTGAAGTATAAGAAAGAGTACGAGAGAACCGACGGTTTTTCACGGTGAACACCAGACCCATCGGTATATTTGATTCCGGAACGGGCGGCTTAACCGTCGTAGATAAGGTGTCGCGCCTTTTGCCGGATGAAAAAATAATATACTTCGGCGATACGGCGAGGGTTCCTTACGGCAACAAGTCGCGGGAAACAGTCACACGTTTTTCGAAAGAGATAGTAAATTTCCTGCTTCGATTCAGGGTAAAACTCGTTATAGTCGCGTGCAATACCGCCTCAAGCTTGAGTCTGGGTTCGCTCAAGCGTTCGTTCCGGGTTCCTATTCTCGGCGTAATAGCGCCGGGCGTGGAAGAGGCGCTTAAAGCGACTAAAACAAAGCGCATAGGTGTAATTGGCACAGAGGCGACGGTATCGAGCAACACCTACAAGAATAGGATAAGATCCGCTGACAGCCGGTGCTTTGTTGCCCAAAGGGCCTGTCCGCTATTTGTTTCGCTGGTGGAAAATAAGTGGCTCGACAACGATATTACTTTGAGAATCGCGAAAATGTATCTCCGGCCGGTGCTGGATAAAAAGATCGATACGCTGATTTTGGGATGTACCCATTATCCGCTTTTAAGGAACGCGATACAAAGGGTCGCGGGAAAAAACGTAAAATTAGTAGATTCTTCTGCGGCAGTGGCGAAGTGCACAAAGCGTCTGCTTGAAAAGAACAAGCTATGCAACAACACCAAACGCGCCGCGGCGAAATTTTTTGCCAGTGACGACACGAAGAATTTTGAGAAACTTGCCCGGGTGTTTTTGGGAAAACACATAGAAGCGAAGAAGGTCGTTTTTTAAATATGCACATGAAAAAAATAAGCGCAAGCAAGATCGAATATACGGTTCGGAAACTTTGTGTAAGAGCCAATACATTGCTGCGACCCGATATACTTCGTGCACTTAAAAAGGCACGCAGGGTAGAAACGCATAAAACCTCGAAGCGCATACTGGGTATCCTGCTTGAAAACGCCCGGATCGCAAAAAAGGAAAAAAGAGCCATTTGTCAGGATACGGGGTTTGTTTCTGTCTATGTCGAATTAGGTCAGGACGTCAGGATTACCGGCGGGGGCTTAACCGAAGCCGTTAACAGGGGCGTGATGAGGGCATATAAAGACGCCTTTTTAAGAAAATCCGTTGTAAAAAGCCCGCTCCTGAGAGAAAATACCGCTACAAATACACCGTCTATGATCCATACCGAAATAGTAAAAGGGGATAAGCTGAATATAACCGTTCTTCCAAAGGGCGTCGGCAGCGAAAACAAAAGTGCCCTGAAAATGCTGAAGCCGACCGAAGGAGAAAAAGAAATAATATCCTTTGTTTTAGAGGTCGTAGGGGAGGCCGGTCCGGACGCCTGTCCTCCGTACATACTTGGAATAGGGCTCGGCGGGATGTTTGATAAGGCCCCTTTTTTGGCCAAGAAGGCCTTAACACTGTCTATTAGCAGGCCCAACCCGAAAAGACATCTGCGAAAACTTGAAAATGCGATATTAAAAGGCGTAAACAAATTAGGCATAGGGCCGATGGGATTCGGTGCGACGACAACGTGCCTTGGGGTAAGAATACTGGAATACCCCACGCATATAGGGGGTCTGCCCGTTGCGGTTAACATCGGCTGCCACGCAACAAGGAGTGCGGGTAAAAGTATATAGCGATTAGAAAAATTATGCGAAAAATAACAACACCCTTAATAAAATCCGTGCGTAAGCAGCTAAAATGCGGTGAAGAAGTGCTTCTATCCGGCACGATATATACGGTGCGGGACGCGGCGCACAAAAAACTCGCGCATTTGATAACGGAGAAAAAGAGGCTGCCCTTTGATCTCAAGGATGCAGTGATATACTATACCGGGCCCACGCCAAAACGAGAGGACGGATTCTTTGGTTCATGTGGACCTACGACCAGCTCCCGTATGGACGGCTTTACGCCGTTTCTTTTGAGAAAAGGCCTTGGCGCGATGATAGGAAAGGGGAGGCGGACGGCCCGTGTCAGGGACCTGATAAAAAAACACAAAGCGATTTATTTTCTTGCCGTGGGCGGGGCGGGGGCGTATCTTGCCAAAAGGGTGAAATTTTCAAAGCTCGTCGCGTTTGGTCATCTGGGCCCGGAAGCCGTCTACGTATTGAGGGTCAAGAATTTTCCGTTGGTTGTTGGAATAGATTCACGGGGAGGGGACATCTACAGATGAAAAGACAGGATGGCAGAAAACGGGAGGAGCTGAGAAAGATAAAAATAACCCCGCATTTCATGAAATTTGCCGAGGGTTCGTGCCTTTTTGAGATAGAAAATACGAAAATCGTATGTACCGCCTCCGTCGAGCCCGGCGTTCCCAAGTTTTTAAAGGGCAAGGGAACCGGGTGGGTGACCGCGGAATACGGCATGCTTCCCCGTTCATGCAAGACAAGGGTTGTGAGGGATGCCTCCAGGGGTAAACTCGGCGGAAGAACCCAGGAGATTCAGCGGCTGATAGGCCGCTCGATGCGTTCCGTCTGCGACCTAAAAAAATTGGGAGAAAGAACGATCTGGATGGATGCCGATGTCATTCAGGCTGACGGCGGCACGCGCTGCGCCAGCATCACAGGCTGTTTTATAGCTCTGGCTCTTGCCTTGAAAAAGCTTAAGGAAGAAAAAGCTTTTGACAGGATCCCGCTTTCCGATTATCTTTGCGCCGTAAGTGTCGGTATTGTTGATGGCGAGGAGTTCGTGGATCTTGCATATGAGGAGGATAGAATAGCGGATGTCGATATGAATATCGTAATGACGGGGAAGGGCAGTCTCGTTGAGATACAGGGGACAGCCGAGGGGGAGCCGTTTTCCATAACCCGGATGAACAGGTTGATCGAACTCGCGAAAAAAGAAATGAAAAAAATTTTTCTGACACAAAAAAAACTATTAAAGTTAAAGTTGTGAAAATGAAAAAACTTATAATTGCCACCGCAAATAAAAATAAAAAAAAAGAACTTGAGGAAATCCTGAAATCCCTCAAGGTGGAGGTGCTGGGCATACCCGATTTAAAGATACAGATCCCGCGCGTTATTGAGGACGGCAGGACCTTCAGGCAAAATGCCATAAAAAAGGCGCTTACATTTTCCCACTATGTCGCCGATGTCGTTCTGGCTGATGACTCGGGTCTCGAGGTTGAGGTGCTGGATGGAAAACCCGGTGTCCGGTCTTCGCGATTTGCCCGCGCCAAGGCCAAAGACCCGGAAAACAACGCTAAACTTCTCAGGCTCATGAAAAATTTTCCGAAAGAAAAAAGAACTGCTAATTTTGTCTGTTTTATTGCTATCGCAAGGCGGGGAAACCTCCTGGGCACTGCCTGTGGAAAATGCAAAGGATCTATCGGATTTTACCGAAAAGGGAAAAACGGATTCGGTTATGATCCTTTGTTTACGCCGAACGGCCGCCGCAGGACATTTGCTGAAATGAACGCGCGGCTTAAAAACAAAATAAGCCACCGCGCAAAAGCATTAAAAAAAGCGAAATCTATTCTGAAAAAACACCTTTAAGAATCTTATCCAATCCGCCGCCAAGAATATTTTTTATTCCACTCATGTACTCAAAGGACCATTTCGGATCCTCAAGCGTGCCGCCGAGTCGGGACTTGCTTATGAACTTCCCGAAATTTATCACCATTCCCCGGACGGTTGTCTGCCAGTCGGTATCCGAAGTGCCTTCCGGTTTTATAAGTTCGTTTTCAATATCAAAATTTAAATTTTTGTCAAAATCCATATAGCCGCGTGCATAAATACCGATCACATCTCCCATAAGCACCAGATTCTCGGTCGATATTTTTCTGTCCGCGATCATAAAATTACATGAACCCCTTGTAATATCTATGCGATTGAGTTCGGGAAAAATATGTCGCAGGTAGCCATAAAGATTTCCGATCAGCGGAGTTAAAACCGGCATCGGACCGAGATTGGCATCACGCACGGATATCCTGCCGGAGCCCCGCATTGAAGAAAGCGATTTTGCGCTTCCATGAATCGCAAATTCCGAAGAGAGAAATCCCTGTAGATTATTTCTGCCAAGTTTGGTCCCCTCAAGCATATCAGCGATGTTTATTCCGCTTAGTTTGCAATCCGCTTCATAAGGCATGGAATTATCGTTTAGATCAATTTGAAATGACGATACAAAAACGCCGTTGTATGGATAAGCGCTTATAAGAGGAACAAGAACTACCCCGTCCTTAAGGCGCATGTCGGTATGGCAATCGCTGAATTTAAAGTTCCATAGATTTATATGTTCGGCTTCGAACTTTATGCCTACCTCCCAACCGGACGGATTTTTGAGGTTTCCTTTAAAATAAAGCGAACCTACGGCCTTGCCGGCGGGCTTCAGAATTTCCATTGTTCGTTTAAGTTCCTCCGGCGCGAAATAAGCGACATCTTTTATGTCAATGTTCGCTTTTCCGTAAAGGGAAAGTCCGGGTACTTTCAGACTTTCCAGTTCACCTATAAATTCGAAAGACGAGGTAAGAAAGCGGCCGTTTATTTCCTTAATTCTGTAAATGCCATCTTCTTTCCCGATGCTTGCGCTGAGATTTAAATTCGGGGAGTGGATCTCAAAGTTCGACGAAAACTTACCGGCGGGGTGCGATATTTCGAAGCTTAATTCACAGGATTCTTTGCCCAGCGTAAAATGCATCCCGGACGTTTTTATCGATTTACCGGACATGTCGACGGAGCCGGTTAAATCTTGCACTTTTATTACAGGGGTCCTTACGGAAAGATTTTTAAACATAAGTGTTTCAATTTTTCCACCGGGCCCCAGTGAAAAGGCAAAAGAACCGTTTATGGATGCGTTGCCCAATGAAAGATTGTGCAGGGTAACTGTCGGTGCGAAAACCCTGTCGGCAAGGAGTTTTAAAACAGAGAATTTCACATCGAGATACGTTATGGAAAAGATTGTTTGCATATAGCGGGTGTCCGTGTAGGTTTTTACGCCCGAAAGGCGGATGCCTTTTGTGGGTATATAGTCGATGCTCTCGATTTTTATGCCTCTGTCGGAGGAGGTCTCTATTTTTTTTACGAGATAGTTTCTGAATTTGCCGAGAAAAACGCCCCTGACCAGATAAAGGGCCGCAATCGTAGCGGTGATTATTATAAGAAGGATGACTATGGTTTTGCGCACGGATACATTCTAAAGGTTGGTCGCGGAATAATCAAGTGATTTTTTCGGCAGTCATTCTGCCCCGGGCGCTTTCTATATGCCGTGTATTTGCCGGGGAAACGCCTTCCAGCGGGTATTTAAGATTCATGTGTTTCCATTTGTGTTTTCCCAGGGTGTGATACGGAAGAAACTCAAACTTTTCGCAGCAGTCGAGCCCGGCGAGGATTTTATTCAGCGCGTGCATATCTGTTTGCGAATCGTTTAATCCCGGTACGAGCACATATCTCAACCAATAGGGCTTTTTTTTCGTTTCAAGAATATTTAGGAACTCAAGCGCCTCGTTTAAATTTCTTGAGGTAATCTTTTTATGCAATGCCTCACGAGAGGCCTTTATGTCCAGAATAAAAAGATCCGTAAGCCCGATAAGCCTGTCAATCAGTCTTCTATCGGGAGCGTTGCAAAAAGCACTCGTATCTATCACGGTATGAACATCATTTTTTTTGCAAAGTTCGAACAATTGTATAAGAAAATCGATTTGCAAAAGGGGTTCACCCCCCGAAACCGTAAGTCCTCCCCCGGAGGCTTTGATGTAGGGCATGCAGCGCTTTATTTTTTCAAATACCTCTCCGGCGTCCATTTCAAAACCGGCCCTCAAATCCCAGGTATCCGGATTCTGGCAATAGAGGCAACGGGCGATGCACCCCTGCATGAACACGAGAAAACGTATTCCGGGACCGTCGTGAGTCGCAAAACTCTCTATCGAATGAATTATCCCGGTATGTGATTTTTTGTTACATGATCTCATGGAACGTCCTCGCCAGGACTTCTTTTTGCTGTTCGGGCAGCAATTTGTTGAAATGAACCGCATACCCCGACACGCGGATAGTGAGCTGCGGATATTTGTGCGGATGCCTCATTGCGTCTTTAAGTGTTTCCTTGTCAATCACGTTGACGTTCAGATGCTGGGCGCCTTTTATAAAGTAACCTTCAAGAAGACCCGCAAGATTAGATATTTGCTCCTTCCCGGTTTTTCCCAATGTGGCGGGCATAGTGGTAAATGTGTTTGATATGCCGTCTCTGCATTCGGAATAAGGGATACACGCGACGGAATTCAAGGACGCCACAACTCCGTTTTTATCCCTGCCGTGCATTGGATTTGCACCGGGAGCGAAAGGTGCGCCCTTTTTTCTTCCGTCCGGGGTCGCGCCCGTTTTTTTACCATACATCACGTTTGAGGTTATGGTAAGGATGGAAACAGCCGGGAGCGAATCGCGGTAAAGCTTGTGTTTTTTAATCTCATCAAGAAATGTAGTTACCAGGTCAACCGCACGGCCATCAACCCTGTCATCGTCATTACCGAAGGCATAAAAGTTACCCTTGATCTTAAAATCTGTAGTCAGGCCTTTTTTATTTCGTACGGGGCTGACCCTGGCATAACGAATGGCGCTTAAAGAATCGGCAACAACCGACAGTCCCGCAATGCCAAATGCCATGTAGCGGGTCAGCTCTGTGTCGAGCAGGGCCATTTGCGCCCTTTCGTAATAATACACGTCGTGCACGGAGTGAATGATATTGAGGGCCTGAACATATGTTCTGATTGTCCAGCGCAGTACCTGAATAAATCTTTGCTTTACCTCGTTGTGATCCAACGGGTCAGAGGTTATAGGCGCTATTCCCGGCACAACCTTTTCTCCTGTAATTTCATCCCTGCCCTGATTCAGGGCGTAGAGCAGTACCTTGGCCAGATTGCACCTTGCGCCGAAATACTGCATCTCACTTCCGTTCTTCAAGAGTGAGACACAGCATGAGATGCTGTAATCATCGCCCCCGATCAAGCGCATCATGTCATCGTTCTCATACTGAATGGAACTGGTTTTGATGGATACCCCGGCGCAGAATTTCTTAAAATTCTCAGGGAGCCGGGAGGACCACAGAACCGTAAGGTTGGGTTCAGGCGCGGGTCCCAGATTGAATAAAGTCTGTAAAAACCTGTAGGATGTTTTTGTAACCTTGTGCCTGCCGTCTATGCCGACTCCGGCAATGCTCTCCGTTATCCATATCGGATCACCGGCAAATATCTCGGAATATGATTTTGGCCTCAAGTGACGGACCATGCGCAGTTTTATTACAAAGTCATCTATCAGTTCCTGCGCCTCCGGTTCCGTTAACAAACCTTTTTTAATATCTTCGTCGATGTATATGTCGAAAAAATTGCTTACGCTTCCCAGGCTCATGGCGGCGCCGTCCTGTTCCTTGACAGCGGCCAGATACGCAAGATAAACCCATTGGACGGCTTCCTTCGCATTCTTTGCCGGTCTTGTAAGGTCGCAGCCATAGGACCTTCCTAATTTAACGATGTCTCCCAGGGCGCCTATTTGATCCGCGATTTCTTCCCTCAAGCGTATTGCTTCTTGCGAAAAATAATCCTCAAACAATTTTTTATCGTGCCTCTTTATCTTAATGAGTTTTTCTATGCCATAGAGTGCCACGCGTCTGTAATCACCTATGATTCGGCCCCTTGAATAATTATCGGGCAAACCCGTAATGAGGCCCGTGCGGCGGGCTTTCAATATATCTTCCGTATAGGAATCAAACACGCCGTCATTATGCGTTTTTCGGTACTTTAAATATATTTCCTTTACTCTGTTATCTAATTTGTATCCGTAATCCTTGCAGGCTCTCTCAACTATGCGTATTCCGCCCAGGGGCTTTATTGCCCTTTTGAGCGCTTTGTCAGTCTGCAGGCCTTTAATGATCTCGAGCCTTTTGTCTATATAGCCGGGTCTGTAACTTGTAATTGTCGATACCGTTGATGTGTCAATGTCGTATACGCCGTTACGCTTATGCTCCTCATCAAAAAGTTTAAGACATTTTTGCCACAACTTTTTGGTTCTTTCGGTGGGCCCGCTTAAAAAGGAGCCATCGCCGTCATAAGGCGTATAATTTCTGCTGATAAAATCCCTTACGTCGATTATTTTATCCCATCTTCCCCTCAGAAACATATTCGCACCTCCCCCAAAAAGACAAACGCCTGAGTTTTAAAAACCCAGGCGTTCGATTTTTT
>Ga0180433_10009518_pt1 | contig 11880 bp, 10 predicted proteins | sample SS_ome_8_FD_132980 | JGI IMG/M metagenome (GOLD analysis project Ga0180433, IMG submission 132980) | Hypersaline lake sediment archaeal communities from the Salton Sea, California, USA - SS_1_D_1 metaG | ecosystem: Environmental > Aquatic > Non-marine Saline and Alkaline > Hypersaline >... | reverse complement strand
CGGCATCGACGAGGACCCCGTCACCGGGTCCTCCCACTGCTCCCTTATTCCTTACTGGTCCGCCAAACTGGGCAAACAGAAATTGCATGCCCTTCAGGTATCACAACGTGGGGGAGAGCTCTTCTGCGAAGACCGAGGAGACAGGGTACTCATATCCGGCAGGGTCGTGAAGTTCATGGAGGGCTTCATCTCTCTCTAGATCCATAGCGATGCCGGGCAACCTGCAATCATTAGAAGCTCGAGTATTATAATGGTATGAAATCAGCGCTCGATTGAAGGGATTAAAGGATGCTGCAGCAAGACGCCTATAAAGAACTGGAAGAAGCCCTCGGACCCGAGAACGTCTCCCAGGAACCGGCGGTACTGGACGGTTACGCCTGGCAGGCCTTCACCGAGCTGGTAGGGATGAGAGACGGGTGGACCCCCTACCGGCCCGCCGCCGTGGTCCTGCCGGGAAGCACCGAGGATGTCCAGGCGGTGGTGAGGATATGCAACAAGCACGGCCTGCAGTTCAAGGCCATGTGCGTCGGCTGGGGCGTGTGGAACATGGTGGGCGGAGAAGGGGTGGTGCAGATAGACCTGCGCCGCATGGACCGCATACTGGAGATAGACGAGAAGAACATGTACGCCGTGGTCGAGCCCTTCGCCATCTGTGCCCAGCTGCAGGCGGAGGCCATGAAGAGGGGCCTGAACTGCCATATCATCGGGGGAGGCTCGGGCACCTCGCCCCTGGCCAGCGCCACCTCCCTGGTGGGATACGGGTGGAGCGGTCTCACCACCAGCTACAGCGGCCGCAACCTGTTGGGCACGGAGTGGGTCCTCCCCGACGGGGAACTCCTCAAGATAGGTACTCCCGGCTCCGGCCTGGATTGGTTCTCAGGCGACGGTCCCGGCCCCTCCTTGAGGGGGGCGGCCAGGGGTTACTGCGGCGCCTGCGGGGGGATGGGCGTGTTCACAAAGTGCGCCCTCAAACTCTTCCCCTGGCCCGGACCCGCCGAGCCCGAGGTGAAAGGTCTGCTCTTCGATATCGAGACCGAGGTCCCGCAAAGCGACGGTTTCTACATCTGCGTCTTTCGCGACCTGGAGGGCTTTACCGAGGCTACTTACAGGATCGGCGATGCGGAGATAGGCTATATGCACTGCAAGAACGCCATCGGCTCCCTGCTCTCGGCCCTGGCGCCCCGCTTGATGAAAAAGGTAGTGAAAAGCCCTGCTCTCAAGGCGGCCCTGACGGTGCAGCGTCACATGTTCCAGGTGTTGATAGCCGCCAACTCCCCGGGAGAGTTCGCCTACCAGGAGAGGGTGCTAAAGCAGATCATGACCGAGACCGGAGGCATTCTCATCGACCTCAGCTCCCTGCCTCCCCTCCTGTCCATGTTTTGGTGGGGTTTTGTCCGGGCGGCCATGCCTCCCTTGGTCTTCAGGCTGGGGGGGAGCTTCGGCACCTCCTTCGGGGGCCTGGAGTCATGGGACCACCCCGTTCTCCAGTCAAAAATAGCGGCCGAGCTCAAGCGCAAGTTCATCGAGGAGGGGGATATGATCGACGACCTGGCGGATAACGCCTGGGGCGGCATCTACGAGGGCAGCACCTGCTTCGGCCACCAGGAGGAGCTTTACCTCTACGACCCGCGCAGCCCGGAGCAGATGAAGAGCGCCGAGGAGTACATGGCCGGGACCTTCGAGGCAACCGTGGAGCACAATCTCGGCCCGGGCCTGGGCTTCGCGTTGGGTTCCATAAACGCCGAGCTCTTCGGGCCAATAATATTCAACTACCAGAGATGGGTACGCAGGATGAAAGAGACCTTCGACTCGGATGACGTCAGCGATGCCGCCTTCTATATCTCGCTCGATCCCCAAGAAGCCGTCAGGGAGGCCATGGAGAGGCAGCCGGTGATGTCCGAGTTCCTGTCCAAGAGGCTGAAGGAGCTGGAGGAGGAAGACGAATCATAGGGCCGGGACTTCCATCTACTGTCTTTTAATAGACACGGGATTGTATACCCCTTGGGGTAATAAAACAGGATATTACCTCGCTTATCAACAGATTATGAACCCCAATCAAGCCTATATATCACGAGCACCCCGGTATTATAATGATATGAAACCTGCTTTCGATCAGGGGGGTTCACACATGTTACCGCCAGACACTTACAAGGAGTTCGAGGAGGCCCTGGGGCCGGAGAACGTCTCCCAGGAATCCGCCATACTGGACGGCTATGCCTGGCAGGCTTTCGCAGAGATAGTGGGACAGACCAGCGGGTGGTGCCCCTACATACCCGAGGCCGTGGTGCTTCCGGGCAGCACCGAGGAGGTCCAGGCCGTGGTGAAGCTGTGTAACAAACACGGCTTGCAGTTCAAAGCCATGAGCACCGGCTGGGGCATCTGGAACATGGTGGGCAAGGAGGGCGTGGTGCAGATCGACCTGCGCCGCATGAACCGCATCCTGGAGATCGACGAGAAGAACATGTACGCCGTGGTCGAGCCCTACGCCATCTGCGCCCAGCTGCAGGCGGAGGCCATGAAGAAGGGCCTAAACTGCCACATCATCGGGGCGGGCTCGGGCACCTCCCCCCTGGCCAGCGCCACCTCCCTGTGCGGGTACGGCTGGAGCGGCCTCACCACCAGCTACAGTCCCCGCAACCTGCTGGGCACGGAATGGGTCCTCCCTAACGGCGAGATCCTCAATATCGGCACTCCGGGCTCCGGCCTGGACTGGTTCTCAGGCGACGGGCCCGGGCCCAGCCTGCGCGGAGCGGCCCGGGGCTATATGGGCAACTGCGGAGGGCTGGGGGTGTTCACCAAGTGCGCCATCAAGCTATTTCACTGGCCCGGACCGCCGGAACCCGAGATAAAGGGCCTGTTGATCGAGTCCAACACCGAGGTACCAGAAAACAGCAATTTATACCTCTGCCTCTTTCCGAGTTTCGAGGCTTTCGCCGAGGCCTCGTACCAGATCGGCAATGCCGAGATAGGCTACCTGCACTGCAAGAACGCCACCGGAGCCCTGCTCTCCACCATGATGCCAAGGCTGATGGAAAAGATCGTCAGGCTGCCGGCATTAAAAGCCGCCGTGCGAGCCCAGCAGCATATCTTCCAGTTCATAATAGCCGCGGACTCCAAGGAGAGATTCGAATACGAGGAGAAGGTCCTCAAGAAGATCGTCTCGGAGAACGACGGCGTATGTATCGACCTCCGCTGTATACCTCCTTTACATGCCTCTATGTGGTGGGGTTTTGTGAGAGCCTCCCTGCCTCCCCTCATCTTCCGGCGGGGAGGCAGCTTCGGCACCTCCTTCGGGGCCCTGGAGGCCTGGGACCACCCGGTGCTGCAGGCCAGAGTAGCGGCAGAACTCAAGGCGAGCTTTATCGACCAGGGTAAGCTCATCGACGACCTGGCGGACAACGCCTGGGGAGGCATCTACGAGGGAAGCACCTGCTTCGGCCACCAGGAGGAGCTCTATCTCTACGACCCCCGCAATCCGGAGATGATGGAGAGCGCGGGCGAGTACCTGGCCAGCACCATTATAGAGACCGCCACCAAGAACCTCGGCCCCGGCCTCGGTTTCGCCGCCGGAGCCATAACAGCCGAGCTCTTCGGTCCCCTCATCGGCAATTACCAGGAATGGCTGCGCAAGATGAAGAAGAGTTTCGATCCGGACGACGTGGCCGACGGAGCCTACTACATCTCCACCGAGCCCGAGAAGCTCATGGCTCAGGAGATGGAGAGAAGATCGGGCATGTTCAACGTCCTGGCCGATAAGCTCAAGGAGCTGGGCATCATAGATGGGGATTAACCCGAGGAAGAGGTCATGAAAAGGGAGATAGGTGTAAAGAATTACCTCGGCCCCGTTCTCGTAACCCTGGTAGGAGCCGACGTCGACGAGAGCTGCCTCACTGGCGACAAAGTCGATTTCGCTAAGGTAAGGCCCTTTTATTACGGAAATTATTCCAACGATTATTGGGATCTTGGCAAGGTCTTCGCTCAAGCCTACAGCATAGGTAAGGAACTCAAGGAATAATAGAATATATAACATCCGGATGCCGGCGACTGCCCGTACATGAATAGACTAGGAGGGATACAGCAATGGATGTAGACGAGAAGCTTCTGGCACCCTGTGGGCTGTATTGCGGCGTTTGCGCCGTGCTCATCGCCCACCGCGACGACAATATGAAATTCAAGGAGAGGCTGACTGGGGTCTACGGACTTACCGATCCCGAGCAGATCCGCTGTAAGGGATGCCTGTCCGAGGAACGCTTCATCTTATGCGAATCCTGCCTCATCCGGGACTGCGTCGAGGAGAAGGGCATCGAGGGCTGCCATGAGTGCGACGACTTCCCCTGCGAATACATCGACCAATTCCCCATTGAGGTGGGAAAGAGGGTCATAATGCGCGCTGTACCCTATCGCCGTGAGGTGGGGACGGAGAAATGGGTAGAGGACGAGGAGAAGCGCTACCTCTGCCCCCACTGCGGTTACGTCCTTTTCCGCGGCGCAAAGCGCTGCAGGAACTGCAAGGCCGAGGTAGACCTGGATTAATGGAACTCACCTTCCAGGACATGAGAGAGGGCGAGGAGGAAGGCGTTTCCCAACTCGTCGAGGAGGTCTTCGACAGCCTGGTGGCTCCCGATCTCGTCGCCGAGGGAGTGGTTGAGTTCAAGAGACACATCACGCCTGGGGTCCTTCGCGGCAAGGTAACGGACGAAAGCACCTTCATCTTGACCGCGAAGGACGACCGCGACATGGTGGGGGTCATAGCCGTCAGGGAAAACAGGCACATCTTCCTGTTTTTCGTGCGTGAGGGTTATCAGGGGATGGGAATCGCCAAAGAGCTGTTCTCCCTGGCCCTGCAGAGATGCCGAAGGGACAATCCCGGACTCGCCGGCATCACCGTTAACTCCTCGCCCTACGCCATTGCCATATATGAGAGCCTGGGCTTTGAGCCAACGGAGCCGGAGAAGGTGATAAACGGTGTCCGCCACACCCCGATGCTGTATAAAACGGCATAATCCGAAGGGTCGAACCTTACCTAGAAGGGCCTGTTTTGATCCTTGACCCAGGTATCAAAGGCCTTATCTGCTCCTAAGACCTTCATCAGGAAATCCACCACTTTAGGCAGGCAGAGTCCGCGCATGAAGGCCGAGAAACGCACCAGAAAGCTTGGCACGCCTACCTCCTCCTGGTTCCTCTTTACCGCCTTCAATACAGCGTCAGATACCTTCTCCGGTTCTACCCAGCGGGTGATAAAGGGCGCCTTTACTCCTTTGACCATGCCCGTGTCTATGAAACCCGGCTCGATGATGGTGAAGTGCACGCCGCTGCCGCGCAGCTCCTGCCTGACTGAATCGGTGAGCCCTATCACGGCGTGCTTGGTAGCGCAGTAAGGACCCATCTTGGCCGAGGCCACCTTCCCTCCCATGGAGGCCATGTTCACCACGTGGCCGGAACCCCTCTTGACCATGCCCGGGAGCACCGCGGACATCATCCACGCCTGCCCCAGGTAGTTCACCTCCGTGGTCCTCCGGATGGAATATTCCGAGACATCAAGGAAATCCCCGCACTCCACGATACCCGCGTTGTTGATCAGAACATCAATGGGGCCGACCTCGCCCTCCACCTTCTCCACCAGGGCAAAGCAGGCATCACGATCGGCGACGTCCAGGATATAGGAGTAGGCCTGGTAATGGCTATCCTCGAGCTCGCCGGCGGTTTTCTCCAGCTCTTTTTGATCTACGTCTGTGACCACCACCCTGGAACCCTCGCGCGCGAAGTTTAAAGCGTCGCACCTGCCCATCCCTCGGGCGGCCCCTGTTATCAACACCACCTTCCCCTTCAAGTCCTGCATCCTCTCTCCTCCCTTTCATCCTTGTCACTGTGCTTTTGTGCAATTTATACCCAGATATAGAAAGCTTGAATCCCTGTGAACCCGGCAAGACCTTGATATAAGCGAAGACGGGGATGAGAATATATAATCTTAATATGTCCTGATCTACCAGGATACTAGGGGATATCTTTTGCGGCATTCGTAACAATACATCGGCGCTTCATATCCAAAAGGAGGTTAAAAATGGCATTGATGAACGGCGGAGAACTGTTGACGAAGGCACTTTTACAGGAGGGAGTGAAGCAGGTCTTCGGCATTCCCGGTTCCCAGACCGGCACATTCATAGACGCTATCTGCCGTTTGGGGTCGTCGCAAGGCATCGAGTTCGTTATGACCCGTCACGAGGCGGCGGCCGCCCATATGGCTGACGCCGTCTCTCGCACCAGCGACCAGGTGGGGGTGTGCACCGGGACGGTAGGACCCGGGGCGATCAACCTGGCTCCCGGACTGTACGTGGCCTATAACGACAATATCCCCATGGTGGCCATAACGCCCCAGATCCACTCCAACCGCGCCTACCCCTTCCGGGGCTCCATGCAGCAGCTCAACCAGAAGGACCTCTTCGGGCCCATCACCAAGTGGAACGCCGTGGTCAACAGCTGGCACCGCATCCCGGAGCTGGTGCAGAGGGCCTTCCGTACCGCCACCTCCGGCCGGCCAGGTCCGGTGCAGCTGGACTTCTTCGTGGACGTGCTCTTCGACACCCACGACGACAGCGAGATAAAGCTGCTGCCTCCGGAACGCTATCGCACCGACATCCGCCCCTGCGGCGACCCCAAGGCCATCGACAAGGCGGTGGAGATGCTGCAGGACGCGAAGAGGCCCCTTATACATACCGGCGGCGGGGTGCTCATGGCCAGGGCCTGGGACGAGCTGAGGGAGCTGGCGGAATATCTGCAGATACCCGTCACCACCAGCGTGTCCGGTCGGGGGGCCATGCCCGAGGACCATCCCCTGTTGTTCATCACCAAGGGGGGCGGAGCCATCATGGCCGAACAGAACGCCGACGTGGTCCTGTGCGTGGGCACCACCATGTCCGAGATGGACTTCTGGGGTGACCCGCCCATGTGGGGAGAGCCCCAGGAACAGAGCTTTATCTACGTGGACATCGACCCCGAGATCATCGGCCTCAACCGGGAGATAGACCTGGGGATCGTGGGCGACGCCAAGCTGGTCCTGGGCCAGATCCTGGACAAGGTAAAGGATGAGAGCAGCCCCTCCCCGGAGAGGACCCATATCCAGGAATACCAGGAAGCGGATGACCTCATGAACAACGCCTTCGAGGAGATGGCCCACTCCGAGGCCAAGCCCATCCACCCCCTGCGCCTGGTACACGAGGCGGTGGAGTTCTTCAGCCGCGACGGCATTATGGTCCTTGACGGAGGTAACATAGCCTTGTGGACCAACGTGGGTGGGAGGATCTACCAGCCCCGTACCTTCCTGGTGCCCGAGGGCACGGGACAGCTGGGCGTGGGCCTTCCCTTCGCCCTGGGGGCCAAGAAGGCCAACCCGGACAAGCCGGTTTACATCCTGCACGGCGACGGCGCTTTCATGCTCAACAATGCGGAAATAGAGACAGCTGTGCGTCAAGAACTCCCTGTCATCGACATCATCGCCAACGACTATGCCTGGGGGATGATCAAGGGGGTGCAGGAGGTGGCCTTCGACTCCAGGTACTATGGGGTGGAATTCACCGAGGCCCGTTATGACAAGTTGGCTGAGTCCCTTGGCGCCAGAGGTATCCGGGTGGAGGACCCTGAGGACATAAGGCCCGCCCTGGAGGAAGCCTCCAAGTCCGACGTCATGACGGTCATCGACACCGTCCTCGACCAGGAGGCCCACATGGTCCCACCGGTGGTCTTCGACCTGGTGGCTGAGCTGTGGCTGCGGGACTGCCCGGAACCTTACTGTGAAGGGTAATCAGGAAATAGATCACGGCGAGGCGATTCTACAGATGAATGCGTGCCAAGCCCCCACATTCGGAAATGTGGAGGCACAGGCACCGTAGCGCCGAAGACGGCGCTGTCGCTTACACGATACAATCATATTGATCTAAGTATCGCGCTTCTTCCATCGAGTTAAGGAGCTGTTCAAACCACCGCTAGGACATGCCCGGCATGAAAGCCTGGAACTTGGTCATCAACTCCATCCCGAAGGGCATGTTGCCGTCGATCTTGATCTTCCCCTGCATGAAAGCGGTAGGCGGAGATTCCTCGCCGTTCATCAAGCGCATGAAGGTCGGAACGTCGGCGCTCAGGGTGATGTTCGGATCCTCCGCCTGGTTCATGATCAGCTTAACGCTCAGGGGTGGCTGACCTTCCTTGAGAAGAGGCTCGAAGACAATGGTTCCCTGAACATCCTTGGCCGCGTTATACAGATCCTGCATAGGAGAAGAGACCGTGTTCCTTATCATGTCCACGAAGAGGGACGCCGGCAGCTCCACAGTAAGCATGGGATCGTCCAGGCCTCCCGGAGTGATTGTCAGCTCCCTTGCATCCTCGATGGTGATACCGTAGGTAGTCCCGTTTTCCCCCGTAAGGTTGACCACAACGGTGAATGTTGTCCCCTCCATACCGGATACGGGGAAGACCTCGGTAACGGTCTGGAACATCTGGGGCATTACGCTCTCGAAGAACTTCTCGAAGATCTCGGTCACTTCAGGCATTAGATCTACCTCCCTTTCATCCTCTCGGCAGGCACTAACCCAAAACCACTTCGAGCGTGAAGGATTAGGTGCCACGTTGCTTTCCTTAAGATATTGGTGCTACCCTATAACTTTTTATGAGGCTATTAATACACAAATTCCGGCTATTGTCAAGCTATTGGTAGTACCAATAGCTTGACTAACGGCAGTATCGGTCATCAAAGCTTGGTGGTGAACTAAGGAGGTGGGGGGTTATTAAGCTTTAGGTCTCCGTCTGTCCCGCGGCCATTTTTATCAATATCCTCGCGGCTTGGTCTTCATAGGCCTCGTACATGCGGGATGTCAGCATGCTCGCCATCTCCTGGTCTCTTTGCTTTATCATTTCTACGAGGCGCTCAAAATATTCCTGGATATCCGGATTGAAGGACATGATGATGCCAAAGAACCCTGTCGATAAGACGGGTATTCTCAGCATGGTATTGTAGATGAGCCGGTACAGGGAATTATGGGTTGCGTCGACGATAAGGGCCGTGATCTCCCGGGAGACCTTCTCGACCTCCTCCCTTTCCTCGATCATCTCGGCACGTTTCCCCACCAACTCCCCTAATGCTTTAAGCTCCTCCTGGGTCATGCGCTGGGTGGCCAACCTTATTATGCTGATGATGGAGTTCTCATAGAACTCTATGATGTCGCGCAGGATATCTATATTCAGGCTCCCATCTTCTTTGAAGATGAGCAGTTCCAGGAGCTCAACTCCGCCGGTTAACTGAAGGTCCTCGACATAGATGCCCGAACCTCTGCGGATAGTGACCAACCCCAGCGCCTCCAGGCGCTTGAGGGCCTCCCTGACTACATTGCGGGTAACGTCGAACTCCTCCGCTATCTCGCGCTCGGTGGGCAGCTTGCTGCCAGGCGGATAGGCGCCGTCGATAATGCGAGCGATCAACTTTGAGGTGATCGCCTTGGATACGGTGGTCTGTGATGAACTCATATGAGAATTATATCAACCAACATGGGGTCAGGTCTTGAACCGAAATATTCTTGCAGATTTTGGGGAAAACTCAAGATTCAAGACCTGACCCCTATTTGTGACCCCTATTTACCTATTCTATAACCCCAGTTCGGTCAGTTTTTCGGGGGTGGGATGAGAGGTCTCGGGGTCCCAACCGCGCTCGTCGTAATACTCGTCGATTTCCTTCAGTAAGTCTTCCTCGCCGATCTCCTTGCGGTGGTAATAATCGGAGAGTACCTTCTCTCCCTCCGGTGTTACCTTGGGATCCAGCCACAGCAGGGGGATACGGTCATCCTCCCGCCCGAAGCCGGCCTTGACGTTGAGCAGCTTGAGCAGGTTGTGTCCCCGCTCTCCGCACAGCTTAAGGCCTGTAGCGCTGGTCTCCCTTCCCGTGGCCGCGGAATAGAGTCGTGCCAGGTTCTCCATGTGCAACGGCAGACGGATCATGGGATAGAGAACGCAGGCCCCCAGGCTGTCCATGGCCATTCCCGCGTCCTGGATATGGCTGGTCATCCTCCCCACCTTCAGCTCTCCCTCCACGAAGATCCTCTCGGCGTCCCTCTCGGTGGCGCCGGTCTTGAGGAATTCCTCCCGCAGGACCTCGTAGTTGACCTCCGGTGCGGACATAACCCAGTGGCATTGGGGATGATGGGAGGCGCGTGGGTTTACTATCATGTGGAAGGACCTGACGTCGAGGCCGGTGTCCCGCATGTCGTAAAAGCAGAGCGCCCCCTTCTCCAGGCCCATGAAGACCTCCAGTTCGAATCCCGGGACGGCCTCGGCCAACTGCAGCCAGCCCTGCGCCGCCGCCTCTCCGATGCCCCGGCGCTCGCATATCAGCCGCAGGAGAGTGGCGTATTTCTCCTCCTGCTCCTCGAAATTCACTCCCGGCGCGTCCTCGTCGCTCAACAGTCCAAGGTCGTGGGCCACCGACATGAGAAAGGTGGAGCCTATCCCCGCCAGGCCGTCCAGACCGGCCCGGTTGCAGATATCCATGAGGTGGGCCATCTTGGGCCACTCCTTGATGTCCAAGTACTGGGCCAGGCAGGCAATGTCCAGGAAGTGCCCCGTCTCCATCCTCTGGCCCTTCCATTTCCCCTCCCTGACCTCGTAGTCCTGCTTGCAGCCGAGGAAACAGCCGCTGCAGGCGGTGGCACCGGCACGGCCCTCCTTTACCACCTCCGGACCGTAATATCGAGTCCATTCCTCCTGGGACCAAAGGCCCGGGTTTATCAGGACCAACCACATGTCCCAGGCGGAGTGAATGCCGAGCTCGCGGAACTTACGGGCGTAGGGGTTTTCCTTGGCCTCCTCCCTTATCTCCCTTATCACCGCCTTGAAGGTCTCCGGGTCTTGCGCTTTCAACTTCTGAGTGCCCTTGACCACCACTGCCTTTAGGTTCTTGGAACCCATCACCGCCCCGAAGCCGTTTCTGCCCATGGTGGAATGGCGGTCGGTGATGGCCATGGCGAACCTCACCTGGTTCTCCCCTGCCTGTCCAATGGTCATCACCCCGCTGCGGGGATGGACCTCGTGCAGAGCGTCGGTGGTCTCGTAGGTGTCCTTCTTTCCCCACAGCTCGCCGGCATCGCGCAGTTGCACCTGGTCATCCTCTATCAAGAGATAGACCGGCTTGTCACTGCGCCCCTTGATTATCAAATGATCGCAGCCGGCGGCCTTGAGGTTGACGGCGAAGCGGTTGCTCCCGCTTATTCCCGAGGCCACGTGATACTTTCCCTCCAGGGTGGCCGGCAGAGCGAATTTAGTGGTGCCGGCGAACTTGCCCGAACCGGGAGATGAGCTCCCGGAAAGAGCCCCGGCGCCGATGACTATCACGTTCTCGGGCGACAGGGGGTCCACGGAGGGGTCACAGTGGTCCCGGAAAAGCCTGAGGTTCAGGGCACTGCCACCAATATAGTGGTCCTTCAACTCTTGCGGCAGGGGCGAGGCCTCGCTTTTCCCGCTTCCAAGGTCTACTTCCAGTATCTTTCCGGCATACATCCTGCTCTCCTCTCCTCCGGGCATGAATTGATCGACCCTAAGGGCGCCGCGCCTCCACCTTCATCATGATCTCCCCGCAGGAACCCAGAGGCAGGCCGGCGCCGTAACATGCGATGGGTATGTCGAAAAGGGGCCCGGTGAGGTCGGCCTGACCGTCCGATCCCTCCGCCATCCTCTCCAGCATGAGCATCACCCGGTACCACACTTTATTCAGAGCCAACAGGCAGATGTCCTTGTCGTTCTCGGTCAGGACCACCCTGCCCATGGGGTCCAGGACGAACTCCTCCCCCACCTGGTGGCCGGCGATGCAGGCCTCGGACTCCACCACCTTGATCACGATGCGAT
>Ga0180433_10009517_pt1 | contig 11881 bp, 18 predicted proteins | sample SS_ome_8_FD_132980 | JGI IMG/M metagenome (GOLD analysis project Ga0180433, IMG submission 132980) | Hypersaline lake sediment archaeal communities from the Salton Sea, California, USA - SS_1_D_1 metaG | ecosystem: Environmental > Aquatic > Non-marine Saline and Alkaline > Hypersaline >... | reverse complement strand
CTGTGACTAATACGTCAACATGTTGTCCTTCTATAATTTTCATGATTCAATTGCTTTGTATGTTATCTGTTCCACGGGCTTACTTATTTTGTTTGCCTTGAAAAACTCTTCAAGATTTGCTTCAAAATTGAGTCCGCTGTCCCATGTTCCTTGCAACTTTTCAATGAAAGCACCAATTCGTACATCGCGTTCTTGGCTTCGTTCAATGTGGGTCCGGCTGACTGAGCTTCTTTCAATAGGCAGGAATATCGGCTCGACTGTGTTTGTTTTTTCATAATACAGATATACACGTGGTTTGAAATCTATTTGTCCAGCACTCTGTCTCATCATAGAACCTGGATTAACCAATACCCGTCCATCGTGATTTTCTACGAACGCTTGGTGATTGTCCCCGGTTAGTATTAGGTCGTAGTCTGGATATTTACGTAACAGTCCTCCCGCTTTGGGACTCTTTATACCAGGCCAGGGCTTCTTGCTCTGGTAGGTCATTATGTGCCAAACCAGAACTCTTCGTTGTAGTACAGAATAGTCTGGATCATTGCGCATATGATTCAGTACCATGGAAGGTTTTGTAGGAGTCTGTCCCCAATGTACCCCACTCAATACTTTCAACACTCCGGCTTGTTTGAGTGTGTAAATACCACATTTTACTTGCTCGTTGATATTGTGTTGTGGTAGATCGTGGTTTCCATAAACCGTATAGAATTGGTCTGGCAGATGCTCCATGGTTTTACTCAGCAAATAGGGGCTCGGACGCCAGTGGTGGAACAGATCACCAGGACAAAGTACGGGACAGCCGTGGGCTCGTTGCAATTCTGAAATGAAATCCAGCTTTTTCCACTGGGTAGCTTCAAAATCATCAGTCCGACAAGTGGGTGTGTCTGTGCGTAGGTGCAGATCACCACACAAAATACTGCTCGCCTTTTCTTTTGTCCTGGTCCTTTTCATGTCGCTTTGTGATTGTTGATTACAGCAAATGCCATCAAATAGTTCAGTTCTTTTACATATGCCTTTCGATTGTCTTTCATCAACCTTTTGCGCCATTGCCAGGTATGGGGGTTGTATGAGGTGAGGGGTATTATAGGTATGTGGTCCATCCATCGATCCTTGGGAAATAAGGAAGCTGCGGCAGTCCAAGCAATATAAGGATCACGAGTCATCTTGTGGACCCACCCATATGGGCTATGCGGAATCAAATACATCCATCGCAATAATTGTCTACCACGCCAGTGGAGCCATGACCTTGAGTCCTTTGTGTGATCCATACGGTTGGGCCACCTACGTCTATTCATTAGTAGGAACCAACAGAAGTACACTGAATTCCTAGCCCACTCCGAGGTGTCTCTTTCAATAACTATTCGGTCACAGGTGTTGTGTATGATATCCCACTTGTTGTTAGTCGTATACCCGTACCTGTCATCAGCCCACGGTTCGGTGGGATCAACCCAAAAATAGCCATCCTTGCACCAGGTGTGGAATTGTGATGTATCTCTCATAATAGTGAAATATTAAGCAACATCATACAGAACATGACTCCTAACACAAAGCTCAGCCATAGGCCAAACCAAAAGTGTCTTTCGCTATCTTTCATGTATATTCCTTGTGGTTAAATCGGTTTCACACAGCGGGCAAATATCGGGCATGCTTGCGTCAAATGTCTTTTGTCCGGCTTTGGCCAGATCAATCTTCATTTTCCACTTGTCTGTTACATCCTTTAACCTGTCCAACTTTGTCTCTAGGGAGTCTGCATCCTTTTGTAGTATGTCCCGTTGGTCCATAAGGGTTAATATCTGGACGGCTTTATCCAGGGGCTTGGCTCGTTGTTTGTAGAGGTGAATCATTTCCCGGACGTGTTTGTGCTGACGAATATATTCTTCCAGGGTGTTCAGTTGCTTCTGCAATGACTCCTTTTCTTTAATCAACGACAGGATCTTAAATACTTGGTTTTTGTGTGCAGTAACTTCCCGAATCCGTACCAGCTCATATTCCACATCTGCCAGCTCATTTAAGGCACTGGTCAGTTTCTGGAATTGTGCACCAATGTGGTTCTTCTCACCTTGCATTGATTCCAACACCTCCAATCGGGCTTCAAACTTTGGGATATAGTCGTATCGCTTGTGGGCTTGTTGTAGCTCCTGTATCCTCTCTGTGTCCTCCTCGTGGCGTATTGATAGCTTGCGCAACCACCCCTGCAGATTCTTCAATCCGATGTCTATTTGATCAAGGTGGGCAATTCGGTTGAAATACGAAGCCGTCTCCCCAGCAGATGCACTGATCAGGAAAGGAGCATCCAATTGCATCTGTAAATTGATGTCATCAATATTTAGTAGGTCCTTGATTGGTTCGGGAACATCGTTTCCAAAGGCTTTGAAGGTTTGATCGTCTAAAAGATAGGAATTTACATCCCCTTTGTGACGAGTAATGTGATGATCATCCAACTCTACTGTAGCACGGGTGTGTCCTCCCCACGTACTCCTGAAGGAATCGCCACTGGGACGGTTCCAGATAAGCCACCGTAGGGCACGGAGAATGGCAGTCTTACCACTGTCCGTGGCCCCCACGATTACGTTGACTCCTGGAGCAAACTGTAGGCTCGAGTCTTTGTGGCTTTGGAAGTTTATAATGTCGAGTTGTTTAATCATCCTTTATGGTGGGTTCTGATGTGGGTACCAATACGAAGCTCCGCATCTCCATCTCCAGTTTTTCCAGTTCGTTGTCATATACGAACCTTTCCACCTCTGCTGTGATAGCATCATCCGGAGTCAGATGCAAGTGAAGATTACGCACCTGTTTGGGATCTAATCCTAGGGTACGGCAGATCCTTCGTTTTAATTCCTGTTTGAATATGGCGGCTTGTCCCATCAGTCGAAAGTTTTGTCAACAAGGGCCACTCCCTGAGGGGATTTGAAAGCATCTCTGATAGCCTCTGCACTATCAAAGCACGAACGCTTGTGTTTGATTGGTTGGGAGGACATCATGATCTCGTTGTTGGCTCCTACCAACCTGTAGTAGAATTTCGGTTTGCCCAAGTTGGCAAAAGTCTTGGTTTTTCTGATTTCGATTCTCATTTGCATGGTTACAAGTTTTTTATTTTTCTCTCCTGTCGTCGTGAGGATTCCTCCTAAAAGTATACAACAGATACAATATTCCTAGTATTAACAATATGGCCTCATCAGGAGCCACTTATATTGTCTTTTTGTGTTGTGACTGACAGCATCTCACTTTTGGTTATCTGACCTGTACGATACAGTGTCCGTGCATAATCCTCTCGATATATGGGAGGACAGTTGCGCAACAGGGTTATCAGGGTCATCTGACCTACTGTGTCTTTCAGATGTTTGTTCACAGCTATTACGGACGATTCAATTTGCTTTCTCATTTTTGTGTTTTGTTAGATTTGGTTCTTGGTATTTCAGGTTCGTCGAAATAAGGTTCTGTGAACATCTGTATCTCGTATCCAGGAGGTACTTTGTCGAACCCTGGTAGCAGTGCCCAGTGGTTGAATGTGACGTCTCTGTACATTTCTTTGTATTGTACAGGCCAAAGTCTTTTCCACCACTCTGGAAAATGATCATCCTTCAAATGTTGCCACCAGGTTTTTGGTACCATGACAGATACGGTATAGGTTTTTGGCATTTCAACTCCAAAGATGTAAGATGTGACTCGTACATGCACATCATCTACAAATTTGTCTAAGAGGTATTCAAATTCTACAGAAGTCTTCTCAAGTGTGGCAGCTCCAAATTTCTTAGACAATAGAACTTTCAGTGATTTGATAGTATAGGTTTCATATTCTTTTATCTTGTCTGCTTTTGAGTTCATCTCAACAAAATTTTAAGTGTTTGTGATTGCAGAGTGGCCACATTGTAAATAGCTAATGAATCAGCTACGGCCTCCTGCACGTATTTTGGGCCTGTCAGGGTCGTTTCAAATGCTTGGTTAACGGCTGCTATCACTTGGGCCTTGGACGCCGAATTACGCCCCAAAAGAGCCTTTTTGGCATCGTTCTCACTGTACCACTCAATTGGAATGTGTCCGACGTCACTCATTGTCTGCAATATTCCCATCACCACCCCAATCATAATAGCCGATTTTGCATTTTGACTGTAGTGTGGTAGCTCACTGACAATGAAATCTACTTTGTACTTTTCTACAATCTTCATAAGAGTCTGTACAATTTCACTAGTACGACGCACCCGGTCGTCTCCCTGCCGTATTTTTCTCTTCTTGGCTTCTGGGGAAGTCTTGATGCATCCAGAATCAATTACGGTGTGGTTGCGTAATATGGCCCATCCCCAAGCTGTGAATGACGGATCACAGGCTAACACGGTGGCATGTGTATCATTGTGTTGAGTCCTTTGCATATGGTGAATTGTATGTGGTTAATTTCTTTATTTCGGCTTTGTCCATTACTTTTGTGACTGATAGGGGTAAGCAATAGTGATTGGTTTCGGCAGCCCAATCCAACACATCTTTAAGAGGGATTTGGGTGACACACCTAACTACACAATTGGTACATCCCACAAGCATGAAAAATAGAGCTGCTCGTCTATCCACTTCAATAGCCATAAGTTGTGCAAACAAATTCATCTCTTCTTCTTTTTACGGTCACTCTCAAAGCGTTCTTCCATAGCAGTCCAAAGATCTATCACCTCTTCACGCAATTCGTCCTCTTGATCGTTGCGTTCTACCATGTCTATGGACTTTTCCAAAGATGGGGACAGCTTTTGTCCTCTGATGGTATAAACATTAGCGTCTGAGAACGTCTTTATGAATTTCAGATTCTCACGGATATCATCAATCCCATAGTCAAACAATATGGTTACTGGAGCTGTCCGATATGGTTTGTCAATAGATGATTTCACAACGGTCACTTCAGAGGTAATACCTACTATACGAATTACCTCTTTGCCTTTGACCGTTTCGGTTCGTTTGATCTTGGAGTTTTTAAGAGTTGGTTTGATCTGCAATCGCAGAGAAGAATAATACCCAATAGCTTCTCCTCCTGGTGTAGTAAACTTAGGACCAAATGTTGCTCCTACGTTGACTCGCAGTTGGTTGGAACACACTAACAGCATATTTGATTGTGCCAATATTCGTGCCGTTTTTCGCAATTCTTCGCTGAATTCCTTGGCTCGACGCATCCCCATTTTATCCCCATCATCGTTACTCATCTCCAAATTGGTGGACAATGCTGCTAGTGAATCTGCCATTATACCATTAATATTACCACGTGGCTTCCAGCTACGGATCTTGGAAAACACTTCAGGGATGGTATTGGTGCGGGCATAATCTATGGTTTCTATATCCAAATCAAAGATCTTTGCAAATTGATCATTGAGTCTTCCTTCAGGATCGTGAAACATGACATCTCCGTCTGCACGTTTGATGGCTCCTGCTACTTCGGATAACAAAACGGTTTTACCGGATCCACTGGGTCCGAATATTTCAACTATTATACCACCTGGGATCCCTCCTCCTGCAATACGAGTACCGCTTATGGCCAAGTCCAATAAGGTGGATCCTGTGGAGATCATACTTCCTACATCTCCAATGGTCTTCTTTTTGGTGGGGATAGACTTTGATACCTTACCTTTCACCTGTGCAGATATGGGTTGTTCCTTAGTCCTTCTCATGTATTAGAATTTTCATTATCTCATTGATGGAGTTTTTCAACTTACCACGATATTTCAACTCCATAGCCCGTAAGAACTCACTTCTGGAGCGAGGCTCCTGTTTACCCACAGCTTGTTGGAGTTGATAGGTTTCCCATTCACGTTCTATATGACTGACCATCATTTTGATCAGTCCCTCCTTGGATATTCTGTGGTCTAGCCAATCACTGATTATTCCTCTGATGAGCACGCTCTTGTGAATATCGTATACTATACAATAGAGCTCTATGTGTTCAGCAGTTTCCGCATCAGTGTAGACTACGTGGTATTGGTCGTTTTTGTCTGACATGGTGTGTTATCGTTTTTTGGAGGCTTCGTTGCAACTGTCCCACACGTCACAGTCTTCACATTCGGGTTGGGTGTCATTGTCCGTACCGAACTCATATCCGTGGGGACACTCATCCTCTGTGGTCTTTTTCTTGCCACGGGTTCGTCCTGTTTTCTTCGGTGGTTGTGCCGGAGGTTCCTCCTGTTCATAATCCTCTTCTTCCTCCTCGGGCTCCTCTTCCTCCTCGGGCTCCTCATCGACAGGCCTCCTCTTGTTGGTTTTTGGCTTACGGAACCCTGAGGCCTTTGGAGCCTCAGGTTCTTCCTCCTCGGTGCCTTCTTCCTCTTCAGGGATATCACCCATATTATGGAACATGCTCTCCAGTTCTTTGTAGCTGAGTACCTTGAGACACTCGCCAAGTTCAGGAACTTGGTCCAGGATATCCTCGCCATATACACTGTCCCGTTCCAGGAAGTTTATTCGGCTGGTTTCCCAGTAGCTGCCGTTACCGTACTTCTCTTCACGGAACCGGATCTCTAGGGTGAGCCCATCTTCCAAGCCTGGGAAGCGGTCATTTGAGGGATCGTTCTCCAACTCCTCGTCGAGTTGCTTTTCGAATAGGGAATATGAATAATCCCAGATCATAATCTCCTCATCCAGTTTCTTGTTGTCAATGGGAATGACGGCATACAGATACCTGCCCTTGCTGTAAAGAGCACTCAATTCATCCTTTTCGGCTCCCTCCTCACGACGCTGTTTTGCATATTCACAGATGGGGCACGGCTGATTGAATGTACGGGGGCACACCACCCGTTCTGTGTTGGGACCAATGTCCTTGTGGATACGGAACGGGAAGCGCCACCACAGATCTCCTGGGCGGGCAAGCTGGTGTTCGTCACTACGTTCGGGGTGGTTCTCGTTTTGAACAATGTACGGCAATATGTCCAGCATATAGTTGCGCTCTTCGATTTTGAGTGCTTTCATGCCTTCCGGCAATTTCAGATAACTGAACGATGCGAACTTCTCCTTTTCCTTGTGGATTCCTGTGGACACACGTCCACTGAAGCTGAAAGAGCTCCTGGTTTTCTTTTTAGCCATTTCTTTTGCGTCTTAATGATTTGTTTATTCCTGTCTGTATTTTCTGTTCTCGTTGTTTGCGTAACTGTCCTAGGTCGTGGGGTACGTTGGGTCCGGCAAAATAGTTTTGCCCGTGCAGCTTTATGAGGCCTTCGATCATGGACTTGCGGTGGCCAATGGCCTCCATAACTCCATTTAGTACATTGACCTCATGATTGGCATTGTGGTAAATCTTCTGTACTCTCTTGTATTCCGTTTGCATCAGAATAACACTCTTTACTGCTCCCTCGGTGATCTTTGGGAGGTTGTACTCGTCTGGGTCTTCACGTATTTTCAAATCCAATTCGGCAAATGTGAGTTCCATTGCCTCCTTGGCCTGATCGCGAACACGCTTGGCATCGGACAGCATTACGCTGTACCGAACAGTCAAAGCGGGTTGCTCGAGACATTCCATGTCCAAAGCATCCTCGTCGATATACATGTCTTGTTCGTACTTGTTCATATCTTGGTTTTGTTAGTTTCAAAAAACAGGGGAGTGAAACAATCCCCGTTTCACTGAGGACTCCCCTGACCAGAGCTGCGGGCACGGATTGGATATCTCACTCACCGTCAGACCAGTTGGATTTCGCTTCTTCAAAGAACGTAAAAAGGAGTGTGGGCATGTCAAACCCGTAAGCCATGACTATCACGATCCCTGATCTGATAGAAAGTCCCACACTCCTAAGCCTTTATTACACTATAACAGGCAAACACTAATCCTGGGAAGCCCGTGTTATAAAATGGCTCCTGAAACATTTCCAGAACTAATCCGGCCTGTTCGTTATCTTTATTCAACAACACCGATTGGGCATATCCCATGACGTGTCGACGTATACCCTCTGGCTCCTGGTTCTTTAATCCCTTCAGTATCTCACGTACGGGGTTCCAGTGTCTTCTGGGGTCCATTAGAGCTCTACAAAGTTCTATGCTTTGCGTTTCAATGTATTGTGCTGTTTTTGCCGTCTCTAGACGATCACCCTTGGGCACACTGAGAGTCTTCTCCAAAGTCTGCAAAGCATTGCGAGGATGTCCCTGGGAAGTTTCAATGATAACTTCTAGTACCTCATCCTCCAGGTGTTCCTCCTCGTCTCGTAGCACCCGCTTCAGCAGCATGCGCATTTGCTTGTCTTCGAGAAGCTGCATTTCATACTGTAGGCATCGTCCTAATATTGTCTTTAACAACTTGTCCGGCTCGGTGGTGCAAAGTATAAAATAAGCACGCCTGGGGGTGTCCTCAAGTATTTTCAACAGAGCGTTCTGTGCCTCGTTGGTGAGTTTGTGACACTCGTCCAGTATAAACAACCGAACTTCTTTCATGGGGCTGAGCACAGCTACTTCCCTGATACGACGGACCTTGTCGATGCCTCTGAAATCAGCAGTGTCCAATTCTTGCAGGTCCAGCCCTTCGGCTCCTAACTCGGTGGCTAAAATACGGGCTACGGTGGTCTTGCCGCAGCCCGTAGGACCACTGAGTAAGATGGCATGGGGTAATTCGTTATTTTCCAACATGGTACTTAGACTGGAAACCGTTTCAACATTTCCTACTATGTCCTTGAGTGCTTGTGGACGATATTTTTTGTACAGTGACATATTTACGGGCTTTTACTTATTATACGGAAAATTTTTAAACTTCTATTGACTCACTTGCCCAAGACCCATCAATGGGGAACAAATCACCTTCAACTTCTAGAGGTACATTAATCCATTTCCACGCTTGGGGTAGGTCTTGGGTTGTTACTCGGCGTATTGTTTCTATGACATGGGTTAGCTCAGCAGGATTCACATCGAATATAATGGCGTCGTGTATCTGTCCGATTAAACGGGTGTCCCACTTTTCCAATTGCATCAACCTGTCCAGTTCTATAAAAGACCACAACAGACAGTGAAACGCACTGCCTTGAATGGGATAGTTTGTGGCGTCGTTGCGTTCCATTAGTCCTGAACACCGGAATCCAGTCTTCATGTCTATATAGCCGAACTTACGATACGCTGCCCACCACCGACGTTTCCAAGCAGCATAGTCTGGAAAACGGTTTTCCCAGAAGTCTTGTTCGATGTCCTTTAGATGGTCGGTGAACTTTTGCAACGATCCCAACTCATGACTAATCAGGTGGTCTGATATGTGAGCCCCTTCAAATCCCACACCTTGTCCTGGTTTCCATCGTTCTCCTTTTAAACCACACCACTTATTACCGCTGATGTCTACAGCATTATTGCCATAGTAGTCTCCGTAGAATTGTGGGAATACAAATCCGTTCTTTACAGCCGAACGCAAAAACGCATGTCCGTCAGTGGCTTTGTCGTACTTGTTGATATTGAATATCTGCTGGGTCATGTCGGCGTGCAGATCGTGCCCCTCTCGGATATACTTCAACATATTGGGGTCTTGGTGATAACACGCTGCTATACGCACCTCAAGAGCACCATAGTCAAATTCCAATAGCTGGTGTCCCGGACGTGGGTATAGAGCCTGTCGTGTAATACGTTGGGCCTCTTTGTCACGCTTGGGTATGTTCTGGAAGTTAGGACGATCTGACGAGCTGCGGTACGTACGCACAAAGTGCAAGTGGAAAAACGGGTGCACGTAACCATCCACCTGCTCCCGGGCAAATCCTCCTAGGTAAGTGTCCCGGTTCTTACGCATTTTGCGTATCTTGATAATTGATTCCAGCTCAGGTATTTCTAAGGCCAACAGGCTTTCCTCATCCACAGCACCCCGTCCAGAATCGGTCAGTTTAACAGGTGTCAACCCAAGCCGATTATAGATATAGTTACCAAGCTGAACGTCGCTGTTAATGTTGACGGCTCGGTTGCCTCTGGAGTGTTGCCAATGACGGAAAAACTTGGTCTTCTTCAATTGGACTTCTAGTTCATCAATCTGTTGGGTTAGTTGTTCTGTGGTGCATTCTATGTAATCCATGTCAACACGCATGCCCTGTTGTTCGGCACGCATCAGAGCCAAGGTCCCATTGTGTAACAGTCGGTAGGCATCGTTAGTATTAGGATGTAGATTCATCAGAAAGGTAAAAAGTCATAGTTCATTATTTTTATCTGCTCCACAGCAATACGATACTGCACAATAGTATCCATACCGTTGTATATCAGAGTAGGCCGTTCACCACCTGCCTCTATAAACTCTTCCAAGCGGTTGTGGCTGTTTCCGTTTTTGCTCTCCACACTTTTGAGGTATTGGCCTACCTCTTGATCATATTCCATTATACCTAAATACAGGTATGCTTGAAACGCTAACGATGTGATATTAGGACGATTGTCTAACAGGTGGGCAGCCAACATACTGTCAAATCCCAGGTTATTTATCTCAACTCCAAGTCGATACATCGACCAAGCCTGTTCAAACTTCATATTGTGTGCCATCTTAGTCACCTGATTATTAGTCAATAAGTTCAGAAAAGGACGTCTCTTCTTGCGAGTTTTAGGCATCAAGAATGCATAGGCTGTGTCCTTGTCGGGGCTTACCGAGGCTGAAACTATACGGTGTCCTGGGGCATGGGGCTTGAGTCCAGTGGTTTCAAAGTCTATGCTCACCATACCACTTTGTATTTCGTCCAACAGGGTGAGATCTTCAATGATCTCGATCTTTGGCTTTTTGTGTTTGGGCAGGTCGTCGTTGTAGTGGGTACGTATATTCTCGATGTCCTGGTTCCAGATAGTCATAAACTCCCGATCACGATCCCGTCGCTCTACATACGATGGGTGCCATATGGGGAATACCCACGCACCATATTCTTGGTCTGGGAACCGCATGCCTCTCCATGTGTTTATGCCATGCAGATCACGCTTCCACCGACCCCCCAAAAAGCTACGCAGTGCAATGTTACCTACTAATACAATGGCCCTTGGGTTGTATTCTTTTAGTGTTTTGTTTACCTTGACTACTCGGCAGCAATCAATTTGGTGGTCCGTAGGGGTGTCGTTGTCCTGTGGGCGGCAATTAACAGCGTTCAGCACCAAACAGTCCCTGAACAGATCTATACCCTGTTCGGCAAAGGTTTTCTGCAACAGTTGACCTGTCTTGCCTACGAAGGGCTTACCCTGTCGGTCCTCGGTTTCACCAGGAGCTTCACCGATTACAAGAATGTTGCGCTGGTTTTCACCATATGGATCCATACGGGGTGTTCGGCAATCTTTATACAATCCACAAGCTGCACAGCTCAGGGAATGCTTGCCGGAACGGCTGGCCATCTTTGTCTGTTCGGTATTGAAAAATCCTCGTCTCATTAATCAGGTACTTGCTTTTAGTTTAGTAGTATGTATCTACCCATTAATACACCCTCTAATGTGTAATACACAAAATAATAAGCATCCCTTACTTTTATTTTGTCTGCTGTTTTCATGTCTCTATTTCTTATTGGTTAATTGTTTGAGTGCTGCTTTGAATCTTTCGCCCAATATGTCACACGCATCCGTCCACCCTTCGTTATATTCACTATAACTATCTCTATTCCCAGTTTCTTTATACGGATGTTCATCCTCTGTTTTACTGATTAGTTTATCTATCTCATCCTCACTCAACTCAGGCAAAGAAAGGGAACAGAGGGCATCTTTATATCCATCTTGATAAGCCTCTTCAATAGTATCCGGTAGATCATCTGGTATTTTTATATCATCTCGAATTACCTTATCCCTGTTGATGGTCTGCATCTCAAATTCTTCTAACCAATATTCAATCTCGAATCCAGGATCATCGTAATATCCATCTTCAAACGTCGCGCTCTCAATACGCCTACTACCATTTACCTCTGTGCCTATCACATGATATATCCCCGGTGCTGGCATCCTTTCGCTTACTTTAATCGGTCTG
>Ga0180433_10009515_pt1 | contig 11883 bp, 9 predicted proteins | sample SS_ome_8_FD_132980 | JGI IMG/M metagenome (GOLD analysis project Ga0180433, IMG submission 132980) | Hypersaline lake sediment archaeal communities from the Salton Sea, California, USA - SS_1_D_1 metaG | ecosystem: Environmental > Aquatic > Non-marine Saline and Alkaline > Hypersaline > Sediment... | reverse complement strand
CAAGCTCAGCATCTGGTTCATTGTGCTGTTTATTGCCTTGTTTCGTTGGCCCGGTGTATCTCGGGTAATAAGGTCGCAGACCCTTTCCCTTAAACACAGACCTTTTATCGAGGCGGCGCGGGTGGCAGGAGCCTCTCACCTGAGAATAATATTCAGGCATATAATGCCGAATGTACTGCCGCTTTCGTTTTTATATATGACCTTTCAGGTAACCTCTGCGATCATTATTGAAGCTGCTTTGGCCTTCTTAGGATTCGGTGATCCAAGCACAGTCAGCTGGGGTATGATGCTTCAATGGGTATGGAAAACAGGGCATATGTTTAAGGCTCCCTATTGGTTATTACCCCCTGGTATTTGCATATCATTGATCACCTTGTCTTTTTATATGTTAGGTCGTGCCATGGATGAAGTTCTTGACCCACGGCTGAGAAAGGAGGGAGAAAACTATTAACATGCCCCTTTTAGAAGTAAAAGACCTCGACATTCATTACCATGTGCAAGGAGGTATTCTCAAAGCAGTTGAGGGAATTTCATTTTCCCTGGAAAAGGGCAGATCTTTGGGCTTTGTCGGCGAATCCGGTTGTGGAAAAACCACACTTGGGATGGCCCTCATGAGATTATTGCCCTCCAATGGCTTTATCAGTGACGGTCAAATAATCTTTGATGGGGAGGACATACGTAAAAAGAATGAAGCGGAAATGAGAAAGGTCAGATGGCAAAAAATCTCCATGATCTTTCAGGCGGCAATGAATGCACTCAATCCTGTTCAACGGGTTGGCAACCAAATAGTAGAGGCAATAACGACACACAGCCCTTTGTTAAAAAAGGATGAGGCATTCAAAATGGTTAAAAATCTTTTTCAATTAGTCGGCATTCCAGGGGATCGCATAAAAGATTACCCCCATCAATATAGCGGGGGAATGAAACAAAGGGCTGTTATCGCAATGGCCCTTGCCTGCAAGCCTAAATTGATCATAGCTGATGAGCCTACAACAGCACTTGATGTTATTGTTCAAGACCAGATTTTACAGGAGATTAAAGGCCTTCAAGAAGAATTTCAGATAAGCATCATTTTTATATCTCATGATATAAGCGTTGTAGCAGATGTTTCCCATGAGATAGGCATAATGTATGCCGGAGAATTGGTCGAATACGGTAATACAGAAGAGGTTTTTGAATCTCCAAGACACCCCTATACAAAGGCCCTTCTCTCATCCTATCCTACCTTAAACGGAGAAAAAAATATGCTTACACCTGTCCCGGGTGAGACCCCGAACCTTATGAACCCCCAGACAGGCTGTCGTTTTTTTGATCGATGCCCCAATGCCATAAGCTCATGCAAAATCAACCCGGCAGAGTGGGTAACAATAAGCCCCGCGCATAAGGTTCTCTGTTATCAATGCGGAAGGGATTGTGGTATATAAGGATATATTTGATAGTCATAAGATACAATTAAAGGGCATTAAATGGTGAAGAACAGCGAGGCTATCCTCAAGCTACATTATATTTTCAAAAAATATAAAACCAGGGGCACTTTTTTTGGGCCACAAAGCAAAGATGTTATTGCCCTTAACAGTATATCATTGAAGATATTGAAAGGAGAAATATTCGGCCTTGTTGGGGAAAGCGGAAGTGGGAAGACCACTGTGGGACGTCTTATTGTAAAACTGGAAAAACCGGAAAAAGGGGAAATATATCTGGATGGCCAAGAAATCTTATCTCTAAGGGGGGATCAGTTAAAGGGGTTCCGGAGGAGAGTTCAAATGATTTTTCAGGACCCTTACCAATCTCTTAACCCCCAGCTTTCAGTCCTTGATGCCGTATCAGAGCCGTTAATCATTCATAAAATAGGAAATAATCATACAATAGAGGAAATTACTCGGAAAGCCATAAGCTCAGTAGGCCTTTCTCCGCCTGAAGACTTTATCAATCGCTATCCCCATCAACTAAGCGGTGGACAAAGACAGAGGGTTGCCATAGCCCGTGCCATGATCTTGAAACCAGAGATTGTTGTCGCAGACGAGCCAACCTCCATGCTTGACGCATCTATTTCCGCGCAAATTTTTAATATTCTTCTCCAAATGAGGGAAGCATCAAACATTACATTTCTTTTTATAACCCATAGTCTTGCTGCGGCACGCTATCTATGCGATCGTATCGCTGTAATATACAAGGGTAACCTTATGGAAATTGGGCCGGCAGAGGAAATTCTTCACAATCCTAAACACCCATACACGCAGGCACTTATAGACGCTCTTCCAAAATTAGACCTTTCCAGCAGTAAGAAATATTATAACAGCCTTCGTAAGGAAGAGCGTATTGTTAAAGAAAATGCAGGGTGTCCTTTTTTTAGCAGGTGTAATGTTTCCGATGAAACAAAATGTGGACAAAATATACCTCCCATGAAGGAGTTAGGAAAATCTCATTCAGCAGCATGCTTCTATGCTTAATATGGAATACTGCAGGTAATATCTAACCATAAATAATTTTCTGTAATTTTTGTTAAAATGCTATGGTAAGAATATGAAACTCCCTTTTGTCATATCCATACCACACTGTTCGAGCATGGTTCCTGAAGAAATAAGGCAATATATGGCCCTCAACGATTTAGAAATAGAGGAATCCGTAGATATCTGCTCAAAGGAAATTTTTCAATTCCTTCCTGCCGAGGTTATTCTTTATGCTCAATGGAGCCGCCTAACCGTAGACCTGAACAGAGATCCCAGACGGCGAGATAAAAAAGGTGTAATCGCTCAGGTGGATTACTATGGGCGAACCATCTATAACTCAGGTTTTATTGTGGATGAAAAGGAGATAGAGCGAAGACTCGAAAAATATTACCGGCCTTTTCATAAAAGATTACAAGAGGCCTTTATGCACCATGCTATTAAGGCCTTATTTGACTGCCATTCTCTTAACGGAATAGGCCCTGCAGAGGCCCCGGACGCTGGAGGAAGAAGGAAAGATGTTATCCTGAGCAATAACGGAGATAGAAACGGAAATCCTGATGGAAATCGTGGTAGAATAACCTGCCCGCCCGAATACATGCATATGATGAAAAAGGCCTTTGAAACAGAAGGTTTTTCTGTTTCAATAAATGATCCATATGCTGGCGGTTTTATTATGAAACATTATGGCAATCAATTGCCCTTTAATGGAAAAATAAGCGTACAGATAGAAATTAATCACGATCTCTGTTTAGCTCCATCCTCTAAATATCCTTCGGCTGAAAGGGTCAATAATGTTAAAAATCGCGTATTACAGGCTTTTTTAGAAATTGCAGGCAAACTTGACCTTGCCCCTGATGCAAATACTCGGCAAGCAATATAGATTTTTTTGAGCAACTGATTAGTCTCCAAACATATTTGGCTGCGAGACTTTTTTGCAATGCCATGTCATGACCGGGGGCGTTCAGTCACGAAGGAAATCTATGAACTTCAAAATTGTATAAAAGGCTGGGTAAACAATCCCAAAACAACGTGCAGATAGTACCTCTACCGTTGTATAACAAAAACGATGTATTATTTTGGCATATTAATGTCTTTGTGACGCTGTGGCTGAGCTCATGGCCTTAAGATTTATAACCGAAAAATGTGCAGGCGGAGACAAACAGATGAAATGGAAAAAAAGGATAGGGTTAAAACTTAATTTAATTATAATAGCTGGAAATTTAATCGGCGCCTTGCTCGCCTATATGTATTTTTCCGAAATTAATCCAATTTTTCATGCCAGACATGAGACCATTACCTTCTACGCACCTGTCTTTTTTATTATCGGCACTATTTTTCTTATCTTGAGCGCACTGTCTGTGGCTAAACCGTGGAAATCTCCCCTCATGAAATTCCTTAAAGAAAAGGTAGCAATAGATTCACTTGATGAGGAATTCGCCCGTAAACTTAAAGAGAGGGCGATTCAAATGGCCCCTTTTTCAGCAATTCTCACATTTCTTGCATGGTTAGCCGCTGGATTCATCTTTGGTCTATTCGAGCCTGTAGTCTCTCAAATTATTTTAGGTATTGAACCACCTGACCTGATTTCCTGCATAAGGAGATTCTTTGGAATAACAGTCGTTGGCGGTTCTGTTACCACATTATTTATCTATTTCGCTACAGAAAGCGTATGGCGACAGGCTATACCAGAATTTTTTCCAGAAGGAAACCTGAATCAAGTAAGGAATGTTTTTAAACTCAGTGTAAGGGCAAGGCTTCTCATAGTTTTTATCTCCATCAGTATAGTCACGCTTCCCTTGCTTGGCATTGCTGCGCACTCGAAGGCCCAGGCGTTGCATAGCGCAGATGCAATATCAAGAGCACAAATACTTTCCTCTCTGTCTTTAGAAATTGTTTTTATAACAGCCATATCTTTAATCACCTCGATTATATTGTCTATATTCGTGTCAAAAAGTGTTTCCATACCTTTGAATAATATTGAAAATGCCATGAAAGAAGTAGAAAGGGGCAACCTTGATGTTCGCGTAAAGATTATATCCAATGACGAAATTGGTTCTGTTGCAGAGGGATTCAATTTAATGGTTAACGGCCTTAAAGACTTTGAAGCAATAAAGGATTCCTTTGGAAAATATGTCAGTTTAGAAATACGAGATGAGATTCTTTCAGGGCGGGTACCCCTGGACGGGGAGATGAAGAGGGTAACCTTATTATTTTCCGACCTCAGGGATTTTACCCCATTTGTCGAGTCTACCCATCCAAAACAGGTAATTACTTTAATGAATCAATATTTTACCGAAATGACAGAGTCCATAAAAAAGTACCGCGGTTTGGTTCTCCAGTATGTTGGTGACGAAATTGAGGCGGTATTTGGGGCCCCTGTCAGATTTGATGATCACCCTGATATGGCAGTTGAGGCAGCATTAGAGATGAGAAAACGTATTATTTTATTGAACAAGAATCTTGAGAAACAGGGAGTCAACGCATTTAGGCATGGAATAGGTATTCATACAGGTGCAGTACTAGCAGGAAATGTTGGAAGCAAAGATCGAATCTCCTATGCCATGGTAGGAGACACCGTTAACTTGGCCTCGAGAATTGAGGGACTCACGAAGCAGCACTCCTGTGACATCTTATTAAGCCAGACAACATATAGCCTTCTGACCGGTAACTTTATTACAGAGCAGCTTCCTGCAGTCAGGGTAAAAGGGAAAAAGGAAGATGTAATGATTTACAAGCTTGTAGGCAAGGCATAAAACACAGACCTTTAATCGAACCTCACCTTAAGATAAGCAATGAGATCTTTATTATTGAAGGAGGAAATTCTATGGAATATACTATAAACAGGCTAAAATATCGCATGCTTATTTTAGTGGCAGTATCTTCTATAATTATTTTTCGATCTCACTCTACCCTTGCCCTTGAAAAAATAATTCATAATTCCCTTGGCATGGAATTTGTATTAATCCCTGCAGGCAAATACATAATGGGGACTCCTTCCTACGAACCATACAGGAGTGAAACCGAGGTGCAGCATGAGGTGACAATAAGCTCACCCTTTTATATGCAATCAACAGAAGTAACACTAAAACAATGGAGAACCATTATGGGAGAGAGGCTTTTTGGAAAAATCAAGGGCCCGGATGATTTGCCGGCTACAAAGGTGTCCTGGTATGATTGCATGGAATTCATAAAAGGGTTAAATGCCCTTGGGCAAAGATCATATCGACTCCCCACTGAGGCGGAGTGGGAATACGCCTGCCGGGCAGGGTCAACTGCTGCTTATTCATGGGGTGATGATATTGATTGCAGCATGGCCATGTACAGCAACAATAGCATTAAATCCGGGCAATGCATAGATTTTGTCAAATCAAAGGGATTGCCTGTTGACAGCCCAGCCCCTGTGAAAAGCTACAATCCCAATGCCTGGGGGCTTTATGACATGCACGGCAATGTGTGGGAGTGGTGTTGGGACTGGTTTGGTGAATACGTAACAAAGCATCGGGTTGACCCTGCTGGACCTGAGTCTGGAACAAATAAAATTCGGAGAGGCGGAAGCTGGTTTGGCGATATGCACCTATGCAGATCTGCAAATCGCAACTATGGTCATCCTGCCAGCCGTTATAGAACAACTGGTTTTAGGGTTGTTGTAAAAAATATTCCTGATTTGTTGCCCATTGAGGAAGGGAATTAAAGGGAAGCAATGCTGAGACTGATCATATGGCCTATGTTTGCGGAACGTAGCCTGCAAGCATCTTTTTTATTGTTTGCACTAAATCGCCCCGTCCCCTTTCTTGCAAAGGGGCAAGCATTTCTTGATAAAATGATGCACGGTGTCTGATTAGGATATTAAATCTTGATAGAAGCTCGGGTGTTACATCATCCTCAATGAATGCCCTTGTTTTATCAAGGGCGCCAATAGCCACCAGTTCAGTCATGGTTCGCACACATTTCTCACATTTTCCACAATTCAACCGGTCTTCCACATTTGCCAAGCATACCCGAAAATTTTGAAAGGCAGCATCCCAATCAGCTATCAGTCTAAGTTTGTCCAGTCTTGATAATTCAAGGTCCCGGAGCTTGAATGTCAATTCATAACTCGAATACTCTGGATCCAGCAGGGGGTGGGAGCCACAGGGAACTAAATGTGGGATATCATATGATGAAGCTATGTAAAGTAAATCAAACCTCGAGGCAAAGGCATGGCCAACAGATGCAAGAACAGCTCCAAAAAATTTGTCCAGCCATAAATCCCTCTCATCGCACAAATGCCTGATATTGGTATAAACCGGTATCAGCCGAACATTCGCATCTTTTGCTACAACGGACATAGCAGCCCTTGCCCTGTCAAATACATGGTATTTCATGCCCCTTTCCACAACACCGCCTATATCAAATCCATGAATAATCAGGCAATCCTTAATTGAGCCAGGGTGATCTTCTGGATAATTTAACCTGTTAGTTCTCAGGGCAGCCAAAGAATCTATTCCCCCAGATAAAAACATGCCGGCTACCCTCTGTTTTCCGGCATACTTAGGGATAGAATCAGTTTTTACCTCTATTTTCAGCGGAGTGTATTTGCCTCCTGACCATTCTTTTAGTAAGGCCATAACCGCATAAAGCCCTTCCTGCAACATAGGGTCTATTTCGGCATCTAAAAAAATTCTCTTTTCTCCGAGATGTATGGCAGGAACAATACAACCAACTAAAAAAGCATCAGGATTGCAGGAAATATCCCCTGAGAACTCCTTTTCAGTTTCTATAAAGATTTCCCGGGAAGGCCTATCGTTATCTTCCCAGTCAACAGTAGCAGCAATTCGAGTTGATTGTTCGTCTTTTATTGTCCTCAAATTCCATATTTTCATTTAGCCGTCTCTTGAAATTCACAAATAATTAAGAAAAAGAAAGTCATACGCGATTCTTTCTGGAGATTTCAACTGCATAGTCCACAATCCTGCCGGCAATGTCTATGCCTGTGGCAGCCTCCAATCCCTTAAATCCGGGAGAATAATTTACCTCTATGACATACGCCCTGTCCTTTTTATCTAATAGCAAATCCACTCCTCCAATATCGAGCCCTACTGCAGCAACCGACTTGACAGCAATCCTTGCGAGATCAAGAGGCAGGTCTTTTGGGTAACTTTCTCCGCTCAAATGAAAGTTAGCCCGAAAATCTCCCTCCCTGGGCTTTAGCTCCATGGCCCCTGCAACTTCTCCCCCGATAACCAGTACCCTTATATCCTTACGGCCGGCAGGAGGGATAAACCGCTGTATCAGCAACCCTGAACGCCTGTCTAAATAATCTTTGATGCTTAAGGCAGTGCTGTTGATCGAATCAAATAAAATGACTCCAGTCCCCTGACGGCCGCTTACCTGTTTTGCTACTAACGGCGTTCCCCCTAACCGTTTGACTGCGTTCCAAAGACCTTCTTTCGAGTTGACAAATAATGTATCAGGAATAGGGATTCCGGCCGCAGTCAACACCTGTAAGGTGAGAAACTTATTTTTGCTTATACGGATGGAATCCAGGTTGTTCACCACCGGTATTCCCATTAGGCAAAACTGATGGATTAGTGCCAGACAGGATTCACCTATAGTGGCACCCTGGCGTGGCAATACTATGTCCGGGATTTCCGTTTCAGGCATGCCTGAAACGGAAAATTTCCCTCCAATAAGATCAGGCCAGACTCGATATGGATGTACTAAGATTATTCTATGGCCCCGTTCTCGCGCAGCCTCTGCCAAACGCAAATTAGGATGGTATTCAGGGCCTCTGACCGTAATTAAACCTGTAGTTATTCCCATGGCAGTCTCATCATATTCAATGGCCGGATGTTTTCTCAATCATCCATTCCGGTATCCATACCCCTATTTCCTTACCTGCACGATCACTATAAAATTGAGCGACCTTTTTTGTTCTGTTTCTCAGGGCCATCTTTTTAGTGGCTATATTATCTTCAGCAATTATTGAAAAGAGTTTTCTGTTTCCTATCCTTTCCGTAAGTCCCTCCAGCAACTTTGTCCCTATTCCCATACCCCGGTATTCCGGGCGCACTGATGTGTAACCACGCTCTAAGTAGTAGGTGAGTTCAATCCCTGACTGCTCACTCACTGCATCTACATACTCAGGCCTGGGCTGTTTTAAACTGGAGTTTGCAACGAGGGAACCTCTTTCTGTTACATACCCAATTAAAAAGGCATTTTTCAGGTTATGCCTGACCCACTTTGTCCCCACAGAGCCTCCGGCCTCAACCATTTTACATATCTCATCCAGGTATCCAGGCGGCAGCTCTTGAGGCTTAACAAAATGGTATTCCATGCTGCTGCCTATTGTGTACAAAGATTTTCCGTCTTCATTTACCCTCCAGCGTAACAGCTTTTTAACGCCGTATCTCTTTACATAAAGAAGCATGTGAACCGGATCACTCAACCAGTACCAAAATGGCTGCCCTGGTAACTTTGCCACCTCATCATATGACGGTGCCAATTGGTTTACCCGGTCATTAGGATATAAATAGTTCGATATCGATGACCAGCGCTGGGTCCATGAGTGTGCAATAGCAGGATTATCTGCTAAAAATCGGGTTACCTTCTCATCGCTTATGTTCTCCGGGATGATAACATTATTCCATATTCCGGCGTTTGAAGAATGCCATAATATCCCGGCTAAGGCCTTGCTTTCTTCTGAAGAGACCTGCCACTGAATAAGTTTCACGCCTGTCCTATAAACCTCATCCATGTTAGTGCTATCTGCTGATCCATCCAGAGTACACGTTAACCCTATTGAAATTGACGGTTTATTGGTGGTAGCATTCTTTGCAAGTTCCTTGATAAAGGCCATGGGCAAAGGTTTCTCTTTGTTAAGAAAAACTGTGGACCCAAATCTTCGTCCGTCTCCTTCTGCAAATCCCACAATAGTATGCGACTGCACCATAACATCTTCATTCAGTTCTATGGGCAATACAATGTCCGGGGAAAGATAATCTTTAAGGGGTAAACCATTGAAGTCTGGAATGGAAACACGGCCGTGCGATTCAGTCCCACCCGATGGAATTGTTCTCTTCACAAATTTTTTTAAATCTTTCTCTTGAAGGAAACTATCAACATATCCTGAAGTCCCGAATAACTCATGATTTCCCATAATGGCTGTGTGCAGATCTGGTCTGAGCTTTTTACTGGAACGTGCCATAGTCAGTGCAGCCGGCGCCTGGTCTGGGGATGACACAAGTAGTAGCAAAAGCTTTAATTCTTTGCCGGCAATCCTGCCTGCCAGGCCATTTTCACAAAGGCCTAAAAAGGGGTTTGTGTCCCTGTCTTCAACAAATGTATCGATATGGCGTAACTCCTTCACATCAGGGGTTGAAAATCCGCTCCAATGAATGTATGAGGGATAAAATGTCAGGGACACAAGCATCAACAACTCATTGATATCCGTACTAGCAGAAATATATTGTTCCGGTTTGTAGAATTCACCAGTCCTGAGTCGTTTCAGGTTACAGTCAATCGTAGAAATTGTTTTATTCCATTTGTTACGGTTTACTGAAATATCGTGTACAAGGCGTCTTGCCTTGATAGGCGCTCCCTTAAAAACTCCCTGTTCCTCTCTCTTCTTGACCAATTCCAGAAAGCCGGTAAGCGCCTTTGATGTAAGGATGTGATGTAAAAAGAAATCAAGATTTGCGTCATAGTAATTTAATGAAACTCCCCAGCCGGCAATACAGGACCCGGTATACGCCAGTTCCCAGGGATAAATGGTTGGGCTTGCAACCGGGGGGTGCACCAATAGCACATCCGATACATCAGGATCACTCATAAATCAATCTCCATAAATCGTGTTGTTGGGTCTGGGTTGTATCGATACATCTCAATATCCTTAAATCCAATTCGCTCATAAAGTCGAATAGCTGCCGAAAGACGTTTCATTGAATCAAGGCGCATCCTTTTGTAACCCATTTTTTTCGCCTCTCTGATTAGCTCCTCGCATAAGGACCTGCCGATTCCTTTTCCCTTGAATTGATCATAAACATACAGTCGCTTCATTTCACATGCATCATCCTCTAATTTACGAAGACCGACACCTCCGGCGAGTTCATTGTTAAGAAATGATAACAGATACACACCATAAGGTGGCCCATACATGCTGGAAAATTCAGAAAACTCCTTATCAATATTCTGAAAAGTCAAATCAATGTTAAGCCATTCAATGTAGTCTTGAGAGATCTTCTTGGCAAGGGTATAGTCAGATTCATTTGAGCATCGTATAATTTGTTTCATTGTATATTTTAGTAACCACTTAGGTGGTTAGACTGAAGACTGAAGTCCCTCCATAGGTGGGATTAGGAAAAAAGGAAATAATGATCGTTTTGTCGAAGATCCCCTTTACGGAGAAACTATTTTTGGTGCGAAAATCTGCTCTATTTCCACCAAAGTGCGTCAATCGTGCTTTTTAGGCCACTTCAGCCTTCAGCCTAAGCCCCTTCAGCCTGACTACCTGAGTAGTCGCCTTTTTTTCCAGGGTTTAAAGATAGAAACAAATATAGTAAGTATGAGCACGAGGCACTGTAAATCGCCAAATATAAAATTCATTGTCTGATTATATACATATGCTGTGTTGTTTAAAGGCAGCATTCCTAATTTACCTGAAATTTCCATCATGGCAGTTTCCCATGGTCCGAGAAAAAACGTCCCAAAAAGAATTGCGGAAACCGTTACAACCCATTTGAATATCAACCACTTGTGTTTAAAAAACCCCCAAGTCGTAAAGAGTGAATATAGTAAGCCGGTTGTCAGGCAGCCAAAGGCCCCCGGAATCACGATCACTGCCATATCTACATAATGGATGCTCATGTTAATTCCATACAAGACACCATCATTTGTTACACCATTCTTAGCGAAATAAAGTAATAACAATGCTATTGCACCAGCGACTCAACATGAACCAGCAATTAGATGAAACTATCTTAAAAGCCACCGCAATCTTTTTGCGTTTAATTTCTTGGTTCATTCCTCTTCGTTCATACTTACTATAAACGTTTATACGCGCATTACGATACGTTTCCATTAATCAGGAGACATTAAACAAGCACGGCCCATCTCAGTGTTAAATAAGCTGCTTTCAAAGACGTTTAATTTATAGTACCGCTAATAGGGATTTTTGTCCAGTGGATATACTCCCTGCGCTCATGTCCGCCAAAAAAAACAGTCTCTTTCTCGCAATAACTTGACTTGAGATTATCGTGCTTGTGTTTCTTTTAGTGATAAAAGGGGGAAAGCCGGGGCAAGTCATAAAGAAAAATATTTTGTAAGCGTTCACAGGTTAAAAGGTTTCCCGCTGAAAGCGGGATTCAGGGTTGCCTTCCTGCCGATGCATTTGCATACAGGCCTTTAAGCAATTGATATATGAGGGCAAGAAGTACATTTCCGGGTAAGGCCGGGT
>Ga0180433_10009512_pt1 | contig 11884 bp, 20 predicted proteins | sample SS_ome_8_FD_132980 | JGI IMG/M metagenome (GOLD analysis project Ga0180433, IMG submission 132980) | Hypersaline lake sediment archaeal communities from the Salton Sea, California, USA - SS_1_D_1 metaG | ecosystem: Environmental > Aquatic > Non-marine Saline and Alkaline > Hypersaline >... | reverse complement strand
TTCGTTGCAATTATCTTGGTGTAATTAATAAAAGAAATGTTAATACCTGTCTTCCTTTGATACTTTTTCCACTCCTGAATAAGAGCATTGGATACTCTCATTGTTCTACTATTCTTCTTCATCTCTTATCACGCACCCACATTAGCACTACAGACACTCCAAATAATATTCCAAATGCTGTGACATAATAATCCGCTGCTAAACTCATTATAAACAATGCAATTGATGTGAGCCATGTTATGAACGCAGCGGGGACAAGGGCAGTTAAATTATCATATTTTTTCATTCTCTGGAAAGTTATTACAAGAACTGCTATTAATAACATTAGTCCAAAAGGAGTGTTATTAAAGACATAGCTAAATAATGCTTGAATACTTGTTATTGCCCCTACTTCGTATAACATTTAAATTCCCTCGTTCTTCCCCCTTCCAAATAATACCGCTAATATTGTAAATATAATTCCAGTTATGATTATTCCCTGAATTAATACCACATAATGAGTTGGAATCATCCAGTAGGTTGCTACACCTTCTGTGATCGTGAGCCAAACATTACCTAAAGCTGTTCCCATTAATTTAATAATTGAGTATAAACCAGACACTAAAGTTATTGGAATATCTAAAAGGGTTCCTGTTATTTGACTACCTGTAATAGAAGCTTCCACATCTTCTACTTGCTGCATTAAATCAGCAGTAGGAACGAAACTTGTGACATTAGTTACATTAGTTCCAGCCCCCACAGTCCAATTATATTGAAATAAGGATACTCCCAGTATAACTATTGATAACCCGATTCCAGCTATAACATAATCTCTCAAATCCATTTTAAACCCTCAATTTGTAAGCAGCTACCCCCGCAATTACTACTAATTCTATTAATACAGTATATTCTATAGGAACTAATCCTAACCCTGTTGCAAATATCAAAGCAACCGTAGGGAGTATTATTGCAGCACTTGGATTAACCGCCATACCAGCTGTTGCAAGTATTAACACCAACACAGCTAAAGTTCCTACCCACCCATAAGTATAAGCTACAGAATAAAAGTCTAAGAATCCGTTTTCAATTACCACCCACCCTGATTCTGGAAGATTTACTAAAAATTCATAGTGATATGTATTTCCAGACCAATTGGTCAAAGTGCACGTCATAGTTACAGCAGACGAAGCACTTGTAGAACTACATTCACTAGTATCTGTTAATATTCCCAATCTATCTACTTCCAATCCAAATTCCTGTGAAATTCCTGTAGTATCTGACCCTGTGCAAGATAAAACCCCTGTAACATTATTCCATGAACATGAGTGACTTATACTTCCATAAATTTGACTAAATTCTGTGGATGATGATTCAGTAGTATAAAGTGTGACAGTGTAAGGCGGACAAGAAGAACCAGAAGGACATACTATAATTGAAGGAGAGAACTCTCTAACTACAGTTCCATTTAATTCTATAATATATTTGTAATATTTATCTATATTGAGATAAGCAACCCCCTTTCCGTCAAAGTCTGTTACTATCTGTGCTACAGTCTTGTAACTGTAATCTCCTACATAAAACCTTTCAACCTTGACCGTTGCATTCTCTACAGCTAACCCAGAGGAATCTTTAACATAAATTATAACCTGTGAAGCGTCAGAAGTGTTAATTAGATACAAATAGACACTTTGAGTTGTGTTGCTTACTGTCGTGTCCAAAAAATAAGTTCTTGGATAATAGCCAGTCCCTTCATAAAATATTTGTGCGTCAAAATCAATAGTTATCTGCGGTGGATACAAACAAATTGTAGCATTAGTTATATTTGTCCATGAAAAACTAAAGTTCTTGCTAATAGAATAATAATCAATATCTATAGCTATTTCAATGTCTCCCGCAGCGTCCGCGTCCGTTTCTTCGTCTTTCAAATACATTATTAAACCTTCATCTCCCGCACCAGTGCAGTTATTCAATTGAACTGATTGAGCCGTTTGGTTATTTGTAGTGCTATTTATTGTTGAAACAGTTCCATTTGCCCAGCTAATGGTAATATTATAAAGAAAATCTACACTTTCATTTAAATTAGCTGCTTCTGGAATGACTAAAGTATTTGTAAATATTTCATAACTTGTATTTGTGCTTCTTGTTGTTGTTCCTCTATATGTTTCATTCCACCAGAACCCAGCAGTCATATTATCTATTGCGTCTGGATTAATCCTATAAAATAGACTATAACTTCCTGTGGAACCTTCGGAGACAGCTTCATCATAAGACATTGTCCCATTTTCATAAGCTGCTACTGTAAAAAATCTACTCGTGAAGTTCTCATAACTCCCATTTGACCATATAGTAAAATTGTGAAGTCCTATTAAACTCCCTAATCCTAATGTGCTTGTTGTATTTCTCCATGTATCATTTAGAAAGGTCTGGTTTGAATAAAACAGAGTTCCGTCATAGTAATAACTCATATTTATCGTTGATTCCCCTGTGTCTTCTATATGAATTCTTGTAGGTATACTTCTTGACCAATAGGTTGTATTTTCTGGTGCATTTATCGTAACTATTGTCTCATTTCCACCAGCTGGTGGTGGGTCTGCTTCTCCCCATTGCATATAAAGATTATCCATATATCCTTTAGGAGTTCCAGTAGAAGAAGACGCAAAAGTCCACATTTCTATTGAATTTAATTCTCCCCCATATTCCCTCAATGCAGTGTGATCACAAAAAGAATCATCCAGATAAATTGATTTAGTGTCGTTGTTGAAATAGACCAAAACCGTTAGAGTATACCACGTGTCAACTGCCCAATTACAACCAGTATCTGTTTTTGAATTAGAAGGATATGAATAAATATTATTGTCATTTTCAAATACGATAGTTATTCCCGCGTTACCTGTAGCATTTGCCCCCGCCATTAAAGGATAGAATTGTCCACCGCCAATATTTTCTACACGAAAATCAGCTGTCATGTTTAAAGGAGTTCCGTTAGATAAAGAGAAAGTTGAAATATAAGTTGTTGCCTGAATATTCTTTCCACTACCTGAAACTTGGTCGTTCATGAACATAGAATTAGGAGAACTAACATATTGAGTATTATTTATTTTAAAATCTCCATTTCCCGGAGTATTAGTTAAAGTCCAATTGTCTGGTGCGTCCCCGTGAGATTCTGCGTCAAAGTTATCATAAGATAATATTGTAATCCCAGCGGAAGCAGTGCTAAGAATAGTCAGAGATAACCCTACTAATACCAAACAGATTATCCTTTTATCCTTCATATAGATACGACCCCCGCTAAGACATCCCTTCTTGAATACATTATGATCATCATTAGACCAACAAACACCACCGCAAAAGTAGGTAAATTCTGTCCTACAGTGATAACTAAAGAATAATTGTTAATATAAGAAGTTAGAGCCCCACCTACTGTAAAAAATTCATTGATAATATTGGAGAAATAAAAGCTAAAGAGAACGGTTAGAGTTCCTACTAACAAAGATATTGGAAAGAAAATTGGATGTGTAGGGATAAAGTAAGCTAATAATAATGCCCCGATAGCCATGAAGATTGGAATAAATGGTAATACATTAACAAGAACTCCATTAATTGCGGTCTCTGCGTTGGTTAAAGCATTACCAGCAACAGTGCTGGTTGAGTTCCAGTCTGTGATAACTGCGTCATATCCTACATTGAACATGTATCCTATCGCAAGAGTTGCAATGATTGCGGGAATAGCGATTGCTGCTACATACATAATATCTAATATGCTTCCTTTCTTGTTCATCCTCTAACCTCTATTCCTGTAAAGATTTTCTGTTTCCTCAAATCTGGGGATTTTATATCCAAACCTATTAAAGACTTTTGGTATCTTTTTGCCCTCTTACCTTTAGTTCTCCCTACTCCACCCCGTCCTTTTCCACCAACGCCAAACATAGGAAATCCCAAACCTATAGTTGGAGTGAAAGGTGGTATCGGAGTTAGGGGAGTTGGAGTAATGGGAGTAGGAGTAGTAACTATTTCTGGTTCTGTTACTGTTACTTGTTGGATACCTAAGCGAATATCAGTAGCTGCTATAGGTTCTATTTTAACATCCTCTGCGTTTAAAGGAATTGTAGTAGAAGCACTACCAAAGAAAACATCTTGCGGTTGTCTTTGTCTTGTTGTAACTCCACTAATAGAAGCAGTAGAAATAGGATATATCATTCTGTCAGAAACCCTTTGCCTTTGATCTATTTTTTGATTAACTCTCCCAAAAGTCATAGGAGTAATCTTTTCAGTTGTCTCTACTAAAGGTTTTGAAGCTGCAGAACCTCTGGTAGGAGTTGCTATAGAAGGTGGAGTTGTGATTTTAGGAACAGAAGCTTCAACAGTTGGTATAATTGTTTCAGCACCTGTTGTTGTTACTATTCCTCTTGTGCTCCCACTCCCACCACTATAACTTCTACCACCATACTTTGTAATGCTTGGAATATCCCCATATAAATTAGTTAAATCAAATATTGCAGATTTAGTTCCGCCTGAAACTATTTGCTGCTGTGAAACTCCACCATAAGTAGTTCTTGAAGCTGCTAACCCTGTTTCTTTAGCAGTAACTCCACTAAATTTAACGAGTGTAGAATCTTTAACACCTAAACCGTATACCTGACTTGTTGGTTTATCTACCTTACTAAGAGTAATCCCTTCTTTTGTTGCTGTAAAACCTATATCTTTTGCTGTTGTTTTTCCAGCAATAAAGGGTTGAGAAGTAGTAGTAATTACCCCTGATTCTACATGGACTGGTTTTCCTTTTCCTAAACTCCATGAAACCTCATAAGGGGTAGCAGTTCCATGAGTTCCATAAGCTATATCTCCCTCTTTTCCAATTATAGCACCAGTTGTTTGAGTTTCCCCTACTTCTATTGAATATCCTCTGGAAATTGCTTTAGCACCTAAATATCCACCAGCTACAGTTCCAACTAAACCAGAAAGAAAGGGGATTCCTTGTTCTACAAACTTCTTTTGGTCTATTGGGTCTCTTTGAATAGGACTTGTAGCGGGTGCTTTTGGATTTCTAACATAATCCCAAAATTCAGCACCACCCATAAAATCTTGTTTTACCCTTTCTCCTACACCTGCTCCCACATCAAAAGCAGCTTTACCAGCTAATGCGAGACCCCCAACAATTGCAAAAGGTGCTATTACTGGTGCTGCAGACGCTGCACCTAATACTCCACCGACAGCTAAACCAGTTCCCCCCGCTACCAAACTCTCGGTAGCTACTTGTTGGATTGTTTTATCTCCAGAGGGAACTGGGGTTGGAGTTAATGGTTTCTCTGTATATTGTGGTGTTCCAGCACTTCCCGCAGCTATTGAATAAGCATGAGTTCCACTCGTTGTTTTATTTACTTTTTCAGTAAGTTTAGTGTCTCCATATTGAGTGGTTGTGGTGGTTATTTGAGTTCCACCACCTTCTGGAATATCTATTCTTGAAGTAGAAGTGACTAATTGACCTTCTGGAATGGAAGCTGCGACTTGTTCTTTAATCGTTTGTCCAGCATACTTTTGAGCCAAAGAAGCAAGAGTAGTAGTTCCTGTCCTCAAAGCTGTTGCTTCATGGGCGGGAACTTCATATTTTGCATATTTATCAATATAATATTTTCTTGTGGTAGCGTCATAATAAAGTCCAGATTTCAATTTAGGGAGAGATACACCAACGGAGACCATGTAATTTTATAGAACCCAGTTTAATAAATAGTTTACTAATGTAAACAAAAAAAAGAAAAGGTTAATGCGGTGGAATATCGGTCGGTATATCCCGAACCTCACAGTCTGGGTTTATCTGACATTGAATCCACGCAGTCTGATAAGCCATAACTGACGCATTATACGCTAATTCCGAAGCATATCTGGTGGTTGGAGTGACCTTAGAAGCTATAGTGCTTATCATTTTACCAAATTCTTGGTAAGTAAAAATAACTATAACTACTATCACAACCAGCATTAGAACTGTAATAATCCATGGGTTCTTTTCAAAGAAACCTAATGTAGAGAACATTGAGTTAGACCTTGCTACCTCATCTGAAAGCCACTCTACACCGTCATACGTTCTTTCTGCTAAAAGTTTAGGAACTTCCTTTATTACATCTCCGTCCTTTACCTTCTTTGAGTTGAAAAGCACAACAGATTTAGTTTTTTTGACATTTCCCTCTTTGTCATAAGTTTGTGGGACTTCAACAAATATTTTTCCGTCTTGTTGTTTCATTGCCCAAAAAGTATGATTATCTGCTTGGAAAAGCATAACCTGTGTCTTATCTGGGAAATCTTGTGCATACTGTATATCAACTGCTGGTATGCTTCTTCTCTCTTTCCTAAGTGATAAGATTTCTTCCCAAAGAACCCCCTCTTTGGTTTTAATCTTACGTCTCTTATATTTTCCTTTATCCACCGTTATTTTTACACCGTTACGGTAATTTTTGTAAAGAATTACCTCAACGTCTTTTTGTTTTTTTACCATATCCAAAACCTTTTTTTCTTCTCTTGACCCTCTGTAACTGTTACCCTCTCTGTTCCTCTAATTACATTTATCATTTCTGCATTGATTGACTTTGAAAGGTTAGCGTGAAAGAGATTGACTATCATTCTAATTACTAATGTTGCACCGTCCTTTTTTAACTCATATTTGTGCATATTCTTTGCATAGTGTTTAGCTAAAGATAACCATAACTCTCTACACCACCTATAAACCTCTTTTCTATCAAAATTAGCAGTAGCTTGAATCTTCCCTGTTACAAAGCCAGAAATGATTGAGATTGTAGCTTCTACCCCTTTTTTGTTCATAAAGGGATAAGTGGGTTTCATTATCTTTAATTCCCCCGTAGCGGGAATTTGCATTAACCTACCACCCGCTATTCTTGCCCTGATAAACTCTACCAATAAAGTGTAGTCAAAGAGCCACCTTGCTTCTTCTCTTGGGACTACTCCTCTGGTCGTTTGTTCTCCATACTGTGGTTTAGGTTGTGGAGTTGGTGCTGGTGTCTGTGGTATCATTTTCTTATCCTTTTTATTTTTAAACTGTCTTGGAGATAGGGTTTATTGTCATAACATCTTTGACAAAAATAGAGAACTTGGTCTCTACCTATTCCTCTATAAACTACCCTACCACGTCCGCATAATCTGCATTTCATATTAAACCTACTACATCTAACGGCATTGTTCTTTTCATCTTTTTAACTAATAATCTATATTTCAATACCGCAAGTCTTATTTGAAAATCATCCGTTGTTGGATTAACATTTTTAGCTAATTCTGATTTTATTCTTTCAATCTCTGTGTCGTAAGCTGTCCAGTCCTCAACTATAAAGGGTTCTAATTTATGGACGGATACAACAAAGTTTCTTGGGTCTTCTGTCAAAATACTCTTAGCTAAAGCCAATCTTCCCAAATCCATTACAGACATATCTTGAATATTTTTAATAGGGAAACTCTCATTTTCCGCCATGTTTTCTCAACTCCGTGTTAACTATTCTGGATATTGTTCTTGCCCGTCTGTATGTGACACCGTATAAATCTGCTATATCCTCTGAAAACACATGCTTCTTTCCTGTTTTTGAATGCTTAGTTATAGCGTCTCCTTCCTCAATTATCTGATCGGCAAGTTCTTTGTTAGACCTTTCTTTGAACGAATACAATAATATTTTACTCCTAATTTGAGATTTGTATTTCTTCATTCTTTCTTCATAAGCTTCTACTAACTCTTTGTTTTTAGGGAATTGAATTTTAAACCTGTCTATTCTTCCAACCCTTCCAGCGTCTTGGAAATACATGTTAACTCTTTTCTTGTAGGGTTTGCCTATCCACTCGTCCCAGTAATTCCTAAACCATTTCATTAGAACAAATTGTTTAGAACCTGTGGTAAAATGTTTGTAGCATACACCAGTATGAGTAGTGTAAATTCTTATATCTCTATCCAATGATTTGATTGCTGGAGTTACAAAAATAGCCAATCCTCTCAACTCCCTGAAAGTTACTACTGTGTCAGTCATTGCTTGATTAAAATAAGAGAACCACTTTTTAGCGTTGACGAGGATTCCAGCTTCATCTATTATTAATGTCTGTCCCTTTATTCCCCTTTTCTTCTCTAACTTTTGCATTGCTTCTACATATTCCTCTGGTTCAAAGACAATCTTATCCATGCCTTTTGTTCCTTCCCTGAAATCTCTATCCATTACTTCTGCTATTCTCATAGCAGTGTAAGACTTACCTACCCCGCTTTTGAGATGATTTCCACCAGTAACAGCTATAGGTATCCCTACTTTCAATGAGTGAGTATAATATCTTAGATAATCCTTGATAGCAGTCTTATGATCTTTTGTTGCAATGCAAGTTCCAGAATAACTTACGCTTTCCAATCCCTTCATATACGTGCACACACACATTACTAATATTTAAATATAGTGTTCCAAAAGCTGGTTTTTTTCCCTTCCCTACCCTACTTATTCACTTTCCTAACATAAAGTGAAAGATATTTAAAGGATAAATGTTAACAATATATTATGAAAATAAGTCCTAGTCAAAGGTTTGGTGTGATGATGATTGCTGCGGCAATCGGTATAGTGATAGTCCACTTCATATTAGCATATGTATTACCAGCTATGGTGGGAATATGATTGATACACCAATAAAGGCATTAGCAGCGGTTGGGTTAGCGTGTTGTGTTTATATTTTTTTGAAAGGGTTGGAGTGGTTATCTAATTTAGGGGATGATGAAGAGTGAAAAACAAGAAGTTGATACATGAGGAATTTAATGAATTTAAAAGGGGAGAAATAGGTAATAAAGACTACAATTTTGGTTGGGATCAATGGGGTATGTTATTTTTAGTTAAAGAGATAAGAGAATTAAAAGAAGAAATAAAACAGCTTGAAAAGGAGTAAGTATGCCTAAATATTATAGACCTAAAGACCATTTCGGAATGGTAAGTAAAGCAGAAATATTTAAATTTGTTTCCAAAGCTAAAGACCCAGATATGCAGACCTGTCTTTCTATAGTATGGTTAACTGGTGCGAGGATAAGCGAAGTAGTAGCTTTAACAAGACAAGATATTGAAGAAGACGTAGACGGATTTGTTCAGTTTACTATAGCAGCTAAGAAAGGTGGAAAGACGGGTCGCCCAACTTTTACAAGAAAAGACCCTTTTATTGTAGAGATTATGAATTACATTAAAGACAAAAAACCAGAGGAAAGGATACTTAGACTAAAAAATAAGAGAAGTTACCAGTATAAGTTACACGATCTCAACGGAATAATATACCCTAAACGGAAAACAAAATGGCTTACTTTTCACTATTTGAGACATAGTCGTATTACTTACTTAGCCAGAATGGGTGCTAAGCCCATTGAAATAAAAGATTGGACGGGACACCGTTCAGCTGCGTTTGAAGACTACTTCTCGCAGCAAAGAGTAAGAAGATTTGCGGGGAAGATTAAATGATTAAATTAGAAATAGAAGTGCCTGTGATTGAAGATTTTACAGTAACCCCAGAAGGAAGAATTGAGATTATTTGTCCTTTTGATAATTGCAGTAAAATAATAGATATCACTGCAGTTAAAGGAATTGTAGAGAAAAAGAAGAAAAAGGATTAAAGTTTTAATCCATATTTCTTTATTATCTTTTTAGCGAGTAGATACTCCCTAAACCTTTGATAAAGGTCTGCTGTTACTTCTGGGACATTTGCAGATACAGAAAATTCAACACCTTGTTTTGAATTTTTGATCTCAAACCTTGCACCCAAAGCAGCAGCTGGATTATTCTTTAGTGCCTTCTCTGTCAAAGCACTAATGTTTTCTATCATTTTGTCGTAGCTTTCGTCTGTCATTTTGATTTTACCCCCACTATAAGGAATCCGAAGAATCCTAAGAAAAAGCCAGATAAGAGACCTGCACCATAATAAACTACATTCATTTCTGTAATCATTTTGCTAACCTCTCTTTTGCTTTTTCCCTAAGTTCCATTAGGTTCTTGGTTCTTGCTATAATGTCCCTCTCCAGTTGACGGGACAGCTCTTTGAAAGTTTTTATCTTGCCTCTCATGAACACCACTCCTATTTTTTTTGTTTGTTTTTTCTACATCTATGATGTAGTTTGGAATAACATAAGCTAAATATTCCATTTGAACTTTGTCTGGACACCAGAACATCCAAACATCCCTATTCTTTGACGGTTTAAAGAATATGAATAAAGTGTCTGTATTGTCCGACTTTTCTATTCTGACCAGTTTAATGGTCTGTCCTTCCATAACTACTTTGGAACTTTTGTTTGTAATTCCCCTACTCTGTTCATAGTTAGTAGGTTTTGATACGTAGTTGAAGGCACTTTCAAAACTGTTAAATCCACCGCTCATTTTTTAGCCACCTCATAAGCTTTTTCTATTAACATCTTGACATCAACTTCTCTCTGTACTTTTTCCATGATGTCTTTTGTGTCTCCTGTCTCAATCCTTTTGAGCCATGACAAAGCAAAAGCATTGAAGAAGCCAGAGATATTGTAGATATGTTGAGCTTTCAACCTATCTTTTATTCCTTTATCTAAGGAAATAGCTATAGTTTCTTTATTAACATCTGTACTCATTTCTTTTTCAACTCCTTTTCTTTTTTAGTTGCTTCTCTTTTTTTTTCAATCGTTCTCATAGTTGTTTCAATCATCGCTTTAGTAGTTTTAGGGGGAAGACCATATTTTATCTCAATATGTTCTATAATAAAAACATCTTCAATCCCTTTATTTAACATCCTTAGAACTGATTGTTTTGCCATTACTCTTAGTTTATAGTAATTCATGATATTAATAGTGGATATTATCCTTTATATACTTTGTGGGTAGATTACCAGTATTCCATTTTTTTTTATTTTTATTTTTACACGTATATTATATATTCATATCCTACCCAGTATGGTATGGGTATGGGTAGATGATATTTAAAAAAACACTGTAAAATAAAAAAAAATAAAAAAAACTTAGAACCTAATACCCATAATGTCTTCTCCTGACTTACCCAAAAACTTCTTTTCCTTCCTTCCGTCCTTCTCTAACATTCCATAATAGAAGTTAATGATACTCTGTAGAATCATCATTCCGAAATAAAGGATAAAAAGTAAGACTGTGCCTACTGCAATTATCCCGTAGTAATATTCCATAATCTGTTCAGAAGCCCCAGAAGCGTCAGCAACTTCTGTAAGACCTATCCCAGACAAGAATAATACACTAAGTAGAACCAATAAAACGAATATCTGTCTAACTGGATTTTCTCTCGGCAAGACGATATAGAGAACTAAATATATTATAGAACAGAAAAACGTTGTTAAAATTGGTTCTAACATAGCAGAGAAATAACAAAACTTCTATATTAATTTAACGAAAAAGAAAAGGTTTACAACTCATACTGTGATCTCTGCGGCATTATCTGCCGTAGAAATACCTTCCACCAGCATAAACAAATCCGCCCACAACAACTCCTACGAGTATTGCGATACCGATTATAGTTCCTACTGTTGGTAATTGAGTTGTGACGTTGTCCAATGTGGTTAGCATGTCAACGGTAATATTAGAAGCATAGGAATTAGCTGTTAATGTATCATTAAAAGCTGTTAGACCCAATGCGATAGCAGCTAACATAAAGCCGCTTATTCCAATAACCAATGCTAATTTTGGAATTTCCTCTACTCTCATATTTACTACGTTGTAGAACTTATTTATAAGAATATGCTAACAAATGTAAACTACCACAAATCAAGGGTTTTCAACGATTTTTTGTCCTTCTTCGTTGCAATTATCTTGGTGTAATTAATAAAAGAAATGTTAATACCTGTCTTCCTTTGATACTTTTTCCACTCCTGAATAAGAGCATTGGATACTCTCATTGTTCTACTATTCTTCTTCATC
>Ga0180433_10009511_pt1 | contig 11885 bp, 21 predicted proteins | sample SS_ome_8_FD_132980 | JGI IMG/M metagenome (GOLD analysis project Ga0180433, IMG submission 132980) | Hypersaline lake sediment archaeal communities from the Salton Sea, California, USA - SS_1_D_1 metaG | ecosystem: Environmental > Aquatic > Non-marine Saline and Alkaline > Hypersaline >... | reverse complement strand
TTAAGCGATCTTAATAATGTTTGCGCAGCATCATAAAGCACCTTCAACCCAGCATTCTTCACTCGGTATTCACCGCGAATCTGTTTTACAAGCAGCTCGGAATCAGAAATTATAAGTACCTTGTCCTCAGAGTGAATGTTTTTCATTAACTCAATAAGTCCAATAATCAATGCTAAATATTCTGCTTGATTATTACTTTTAATCCCGACAAAATAACCCGTTTTTAAAAAATCAGAATCATTTTTTTGAATATGTATACCAACGCCTGCTATCCCTGGATTATTACGAGAAGCTCCATCAACAAACAATCGCCAAAAACATCCATATTTTCCACATTCAGGATGACTTAACTGACTTGCTTTCTTCACTTGATTCATCCTTAACATCTGGCATATAGAGAATTCTATAACAACTTCGACATGGCAATAAAGAACCGGTTGCAAGCTCATGCAGATCCTGAACGGAAATGCTATAAAAACATGCGCTACAACTTCCTCGATCTACTGGAACAACCGGATTGGCAACTCGTCCAGACATGTGCTCATACATATCAATTAACTCTGGTGAAACTAACGCAGTTAAACCTTCACGCTCACTACTTACCTGATTAATTTGCTTTTCAAGATCAGACAATTTTATAGTCACATCATTAATCGATACATCAACGTCACTGGTCTTTTTTTCAGTTTCAATTTCCAACCCTTTTAATTTCTGCATCGCAGTATCAAGTTGCTCCCATGCATCGATTAATTCAGATTCCAAATCTTGCTGCTTTTGCCTAACATGCTGCAATTCAGTTTTGAGAGCAGAATACTCTTTTGCTTGAGTAGCACTATCAATCTTTGCTTTAATTTCATTCTCACGCTGTTCTAAAGTATGCATTGTTAATTCATGTTGATCAACTTTTTTTCGAAGGTCATGCAACGCCATATTGCTAACCTGCAAATCATCCTTATAGCATTTTTTTTGCTCAGCCAAAGATTCAATTTGATTTTTTAGATTACTAATCTCAGCACGCATTGCATGCATATTTTGATCAAAAGAAACAAGATTTATAAAATCACGAAGACGTCGCTCATCCATTACTATCCTTCATATTAACAAAGAACGCACAAGTTTTATTGGTGGGCCCACCAGGATTTGAACCTGGGACCTCTCGGTTATGAGCCGATTGCTCTAACCGCTGAGCTATGGGCCCTTTTCATGGGCGAAACGAAAAAAAGAATCTTCAAAGATCCACGTGTGGATAAGATTAAAGTAAATTAAATTATTTGTGAAGAAAAAATTTAATTTTTTATACCCATTCTAAACGTGCAATTATCGCAGTATCACTAATTCGTTGACCATAAGGGATAACACGCGTATATCCACCTGGACGCTGCATATAACGAGGCGCAATCTCATTAATCAATTTGATAATTGCTTCATTCTTATATGGCAACTTAGCATACACACGACGACGGACATTAAATTCATTGCCACCACGTGCAACAGTTACAAGCCTTTCAACAAACTTTTGCACTTCTTTAATGCGCGCTTTTGTTGATACAATGTGGCCATTCATAATTAAAGATATTGCCTGATTACGCAACAGAGATCTTCTGTGCGCAGGCTTTACATTTAATTTTCTTCTTCCAATCTGATGTTTCATATATTTACCTTTGGAACGTCTTAATTAGCTTTCCATAGCTTTTTCTAAATCTGACTCTTTAATATCCATATTAAATGAAAGATTAAATGCATTCATGCTATCACGAACTTCATTTAATGATTTTCGACCAAAATTCTTGATTCTTAGAATATCCTCTTCAGGCATATTTACCAAATCAACTATTCGACGAATACCCGCATTAACAAGACAATTATGAGCGCGTACAGATAACTCAAGTTCTTCGATCGGTTTGATTAATAAATCAACCGGAATACCCTTAATAGTAACCTTTTCAGCCCCCGGAACTTTCTTTTCTTTTTCAGCTTGTGGCAACTCTGAAATATCATTAAATGGAATTTCATCAGCTACCAAGAAATGTTCCAATTGTGTACGTAAAACTGAAACAGCATAATGCAAGACATCAACTGGACTTTCTGATCCGTCAGTATGAATACGACAAATCAATTTGTCAAAATCAATTTTTTCACCTACACGTGTTTTCTCAATATCAAAAGTTACTTTAGAAATTGGGGAAAACATTGCATCCAAATAGATTCGATTGTCATCTTGCAACGACTTATCACTTGGCCATTTTGCGGGACTATATCCACGACCAGGCTCAACGAAAAATTCAATTTCAAGAATACCACCATCAGATACATGACCAATAATGTGGTCTTTATTAATTAGCTCCAAATGTGGATCTGTAGCTATATCTGAAACACGAGCAATTCCATCGCCTTTAAATTTCAGATTCATCTTGCCAGGCAATCCAGCAGTATTGCGAATAACAATCTGCTTGATGTTAAGAACAATCTGCATAGCATCTTCAACAACACCTGGCAATACTGAAAATTCATTATTCACACCTTTAATAACTACAGATGTTACTGCCGAACCTTCAATTCCACCCAACAAAATGCGTCTCAATGCATTACCAATCGTTATGCCAAATCCTGGCTCTAACGGTTGCGCTACAAGTTCACCATAGCTCTCGGTTAAGGTTTTTCTATCCCAACTAACTCTTGGTATAGTCAATGGCCTGTATTCCATTTTCACCTTGGATTCTTTGTTCTCCATGCAAACTCCCAAAAGACCTCCCTATTTGTCCCCTAAATAATGGTCTTCAATTATTTAGAATACAATTCAACAATCATATGCTCTTCAATTGGCACCTGAATATCAGAACGAACTGGCAAGCGTAATACTTTACCTTTATGTTCTTTTTTATCAAGCTCCAACCATTCAGGAACCTTAATTCCCATTTTCATGCGCTTATCAATTACCTGCTCCATAAATATGGCTTTCTTTTCCACATTATCAGCTGGAGTAATCGCATCACCAATAGAAACAAGGAATGACGGAGTGACAACTTTTTTGCCATTAACATAAACATGCCCATGGACAATAATCTGTCGAGCTTGACGGCGAGTAGTGGCCATTTTCAAGCGATAAACAACATTGTCTAAACGGCGCTCAAGCAAACTCAATAATGTTTCACCTGTAACACCTTCACGATCATGAAGAGCAATTTTGAAAAAACGTTTAAACTGTTTTTCTCGCATGCCGTACATATCTCTAACTTTTTGCTTTTCTACTAATTGCTTGCCATATTCTGACATTTTGCGTGCATGCTTATTCGGAGCACCCGTTGAAGTCGTTTTTTCCTTCTTATCAATCACCATACATACATCCTAAATTAGCAAATAAATTCTAAATAAAATATTAAACTCTTCGTTTCTTTGGAGCACGACACCCATTGTGAGGCAAAGGAGTAACATCTCTCAAAACAGAAACATTTAATCCTGCAGATTGAAAAGACCTAACAAGGGCATCACGGCCGGATCCAGGTCCATTGAGATTTACTTCAACATTCTTTACGCCAATTGAGCTCATTTCTTTAGCCAATGTTGAGCCAATTTGAGATGCTGCAAAAGGAGTTCCTTTTCTCGAGCCCTTAAAGCCCAATCTTCCCGCACTGCTCGCAAACAAGACATCTCCATTAGGAGCTGAAATTGAAACCAAAGTATTATTGAACGACGACTTTACATGGGCAACTACTGAATCCACATGCCCTTTGTGTCGCTTTGATCTTTTTTTATACACCATCTTTGCCTTTAATTACTTTTAATGAAACATTATTTCTTAGTTGCAGCCTTTTTCAATGAAATTGCACTACCTGCACGACGAGGTCCTTTTCGAGTTCTTGCATTGGTACGCGTTCTTTGGCCACGAACAGGCAGCCCTCGCTTGTGACGCAACCCACGAACACTGCCAATGTCTGCCAAGCGGCGAATATTCATTTGAATTTCTTTACGCAACTCGCCTTCAGTCAAACAACTAGAATTAACTTCTCTTTGAATTGCTGCAACTTGGTCATCATTTAAATCTTTTACGCGAGTAGTCAATTCTATCTTTAACTTATTAAGAATGTCACGCGATATCTTTGGCCCTATGCCAAAGACATACTGCAAGCCAAATTCAATAGTTTTATTGTTTGGTAAATTAACACCTTCAATTCTTGCCATTATATCATCCTAAAATTCTGATAAGGTCAACTGCACAACTAGCCTTGTCGCTGCTTATGACGAACATCACGGCTACAAATAACCCTTACAATGCCCTTCCGCCGAATAACACGACAGTACGCACACATTTTTTTTACAGATGTTCTTACTTTCATGTACTTTTCCGTTCCGATTTAACTTTTATACCGCAATATTATTCTACCACGTTTGAGATCATAAGGAGATAGCTCAAGAACAACTTTGTCCCCGGGTAAAATCTTAATGTAATGCATTCGCATTTTCCCAGAAACATGCCCTAAAACCTCATGTCCCCCTTCAATCTCAACTCGAAACATTGCATTAGGCAACGTTTCCTTAACAATTCCATCAACTTTGATGACTTCTTCTTTTTGCTTCTGTTCCTGCTTCTTCATGCCAATCCTTAACGTTATAGGCGAGTTGTTATAACCGGGCCCTGATCTGTTACCACTACAGTATCCTCAACATGAGCCGCCAAGCTTCCATCGGACGTTTTTGCCGTCCATCCATCATTAGCAACATACACGTCATACCTTCCCATCGTAATCATCGGCTCAATGGCAAAAGCCATGCCAACTTCAATACGAGGACCTCTTCCAGGCTTACCGTAATTCAAAATCTCAGGCTCCTCATGCATTGCATGCCCAATTCCATGGCCAGCAAAATCACGAACTACACCAAATCCCGATGCTTCAACTTCGCTTTGAATCGCAGCAGAAACATTAGAAAGCCTCTTCCCAAGAATCACGTTATCAATTCCAGCATCAAGAGCACGCTGAGCTGACACAATAAGATTCTTAACATCAGAGTTCATCTTGCCAACAACAAAAGAACGAGCCATATCAGCAAAAAGACCTTTATACGAAGCAGATATGTCAATTTTTACTAAATCCGACTCAAAAATCCTTTTATCAGCACAAGGAACTCCATGCACAACCTCATCATTGATTGAAATACAACTAACATGACGATAGCCATGATATCCTTTAGACCCTGAGATCAGACTCATTTCTTTCAACTCACAATCAATAAAAGAATCAATTTCTAACGTTGTCAATCCAACTCTTAGAAAGCTAGCCAAATTAACAAAAACCCTTGCTAACCGCCTGCCCGCTTCAATCATAACTTTAATATCATCATCAGTCTTTAATCGAATCATACAATGCACTGCTTACTATAATAATCTTTCAAAATCTTCAAAAATTTCTTCTAAAGACTTATGAGCATCAATATTTTCAATAGAATATCCAGCTTCAACAAACACAGGCGCAATATCATTCTGATGATAAACAGCTAATCTATCCCGAATAACCCCTGGCTGGTCGTCCTTTCGAACCTCAAGCGGACTTCCACACTTATCACAAATCATATCACTCTTAGGTGCAAGCCCTTCAGAACCAGCGACAGTCGAATATATCATTTGACAATCTTTGTTCTTGCAAAGAAGTCTGCCTGATAATCTTCTTATCACCGCATCATCGCTTATATTTAAGCGAATAATTCGCAGTCCAATATCTGGGTACTTTTCACTTAAAAGATCTTTTAACAAGCGCACTTGCTTGACTGTTCTTGGAAATCCATCAAGAATTATTGACGATATTTCATTTTTCAGATTACTTAACCAAGAATCAACCATAGCCGTTACAAGCTCATCAGGAACAAGTTTACCAGATTTTATTATAAAATCCACCTGTTTTCCAAGCTCTGTTTGCTCGCTAATATGCTTTCTGAATAAAGCACCCGTAGAAAGAGTTGCCCAGTCGAGCCTGTCAGCACATAACTGGGCTAAAGTTCCCTTACCTGAGCCCGGAGGGCCCATAAAAATGTAAATTGTTTTTTGCTTATTCAACGCGACAACCTTCCACGCATTCTACCAGTAACTAAAAAGCCTTCGTATCGATGTTCAATCAAATATGATTCAATCTGTGAAGCTAACTCTAAAGCGACACCAACCATAATCAACAAACTTGTTCCACCTACCGGAAAATGGACTGATAACGTTTGAGTAATAATATTCGGGAAAATTGCCAATGTTGCAAGATAAATTCCCCCAACAAGCCCGATTCTAACTAAAATGTATTCAAAAAAGTCTGCAGTTCGCTTCCCTGGCCTAAGCCCAGGGATAAAGCCACCACTCTTTTTAATATTTTCAGCCAATTCATTTGGACTAAAAATCATCGCAGTATAGACGAACGAAAATAGAATAATTAATAAAAACTCAACAATATTGAACGATAGAGTTAATGGATTAAAATTTTCAGCCAAGCGCTTAAAAAATTCAAACTTACTCGATAATGCTGTGATCAAAAAAGTTGGAATATTCAAAACAGCTCCAGCAAAAATAACCGGCATAACCCCAGGTGTATTAATCTTAAACGGAATATACGTACTTTGACCCCCATATACTCGCTGACCAACAACTCTTCGTGCATATTGTACAGGTATCTTCCGCTCCCCACGTTCCAGGAAGACTACACATGCTGTAATTCCAACGAACAGAGCTAGCAAGATAATAGCAACCCATGGGCTAACAAATCCTTCAGACACCTGATATAACAAGCGCTGCATTTCACCTGGAAGCCGGGCAACAATACCAGCAAAGATGATCATTGAGCTTCCATTTCCAATGCCTAAGATTGAAACCTGCTCTCCAAGCCACATTACAAACATTGAGCAAGCTGTTAATGAAAAAATAAACAAAAGTCTAAATCCCCAACCAGGACTATAGGCTAAACCAGAACGCTCAATCAACATGGCATAGCTAAAACTTTGGAATAATCCAACACCAAATGCTAAGTATCTCGTATACTGGTTAATAAGTTGACGACCATAATCGCCTTCCTTCATTAACGCCTCTAGCTTTGGAACTGTCATACTTAACATCTGCATCATAATAGATGCGGTGATATAAGGCATAACACCTAAAGCAAAAATCGTACAATCTCTAAAAGTACCGCCAGAAAATAAATCGATGTAAGCAAATAATCCGCCCAATCCACGAGATTGTTCTAACATTGTTTGCAACGCTTCAATATTAACGCCATAGGCAGGTATATGCGTACCCAGTCTATATACAAAAAGAATTCCCAAGGTAAACAGAACTTTTTTTCTTAACTCAGGAATATTAAAGATGTTAAGAAAGTTTTTTAACAATACCACGGCTCTACATCTCCTTGTTTAATCGTGCCTCGCCACCGCTATCCTTAATCTGCTGCATTGCAGATTTGCTAAATGCATCTGCATAGATTATCAACTGTTTATTTATAGGCTCTCCACCTAATACTTTAATACGGATATCACCAACAACACTCTTCCTCAAATGCACAAGTCCTTTTTCTGCCAAGACATCCTTTGTGACAGTCGCTCCATTTTCAAAGACTTCAGCAATTCTGCTTAATGAAACTATTTCAAACGTCTGCTTAAATTCAGCATTCGTAAAGCCTCGCTTTGGCAACCGACGAATAAGCGGCATCTGGCCACCCTCAAAGCCTGCACGCACATAACCACCTGAACGTGCTTTTTGGCCCTTATGGCCTTTGCCTGAAGTTCCTCCACGGCTTCCACCACGACCAATCGTCTTTCTCTTTTTTACAATTGTTTGTAATTTCTCTAGCCGGAACATTATACACCCTTCACTAACTCTTGAACTGTTTCTTTGCCACGCTGTTTTGCTAATTGCTCTGCTGATCGCAATTTAGAAAGAGCATTTAAAGTTGCCTTAACAACATTTTTACGATTCTTAGAGCGTAATGATTTGGTGAGAACATCCTTTACACCAATAGACTCAAGAACAGACCGCACAGCACCACCCGCAATTACGCCGGTACCTTTGGAAGCGGCTCGCAAAATAACCCTACATGCTCCATGCGCACCTTCAACTGAGTAGGGAATAGTTGTTCCTCTTAACGCTATCAAGAACAAATTTTTACGCGCTTTATTTGTTGCCTTAGCTATAGCCATTGATACTTCACGGCTTTTTCCAAGACCAATTCCAACGCGTCCATTTTTATCCCCCGAAACAACAAATGCTGAAAATGAAAAGCGCTTTCCACCCTTTGTTACTTTGGTAACTCGCTTAACATCTACAACATAGTCAGCAAATTCTGTTGTTTTAGAGCTATTTTTTCTATCAAAATTTTCTGCCATTAGATCCTCAATCATTTCTTAAACTTTGATGCCGCCTTCACGCAATCCATCAGCTAAAGCTTTAACTCTTCCATGGTATAAGTATGAACCACGGTCGAAAACAGCGGCCTCAACTCCAGCCTTTTTTGCTTTTGCTGCTAATTCAAGACCGACAGAACGCGCAACTTCCTTTTTATCTCCTGACAATTTTTTCATCTCAAGAGAAGAACAGCTCACAATAGTTTTTCGATCTAAGTCATTAACTAATTGAACATAAATATGTCGAGCGCTCCTAAAAACTGAAACTCTCATTAACCCACTTGGATTTGCCAAATGCGCTTTCGACCGGAGAGCACGACGCTTTGCACTGAGTGCAACTTTTTTTTCTATACTCACAGCTTTCCCCTATTAAGCAGCCTTAGTCTTACCAGCTTTACGTGCAATTACTTCATCAGCATACCGCACACCTGTTCCCTTGTATGGCTCAGGTGGTCGCATAGCACGAACCTTAGCACATACTTCGCCCAGAATTTGCTTGTCAGTCGCCCTAAACAGCAACTTTTGACCGGACTTATCAACCTCTAAAGTAACACCAGCCGGCAAAGACAATTCAATTTTATGCGTATACCCAAGACTAAAGACAACCTTGCTTCCAGCAACATTCGCCTTATAACCAAGACCCTCAATAATCAATTTTTTTGTAAAGCCTGTACCAGCCCCTTGCAACCTATTTGCCAATAAAGCATGATGCAAGCCCCAGTCACTATTAGAAGTCCTGTTACGCATCTTATCGGGTACATTCAAATACAACATATTATCTTTAACTTCAGCATTAATCACATCCGGCAAAACATAGCTTCCGCTATTATTTTTTCCCTTATAGTTAATTACATGCCCCTGGATTTCGACAGTTACATCTCCAAGAGGTATTGCTTTTCTTCCAATTTTAGACATATAATCCTCACCAGACTGTGCAAATAATTTCACCGCCAACACCTAATTCTTTGGCTTTCTTGTTCGTAAGAATTCCACGGTTTGTCGACAGAATAGAAATTCCAAGACCACCAATAACAGGGCTTACAGTATGACTACCATTTGAACGAACCTGTCCATAGCGACGCCAGCCAGGAGAACTGACTCGTTTAACTTCATGAATTACAGATTCACCATTTACATACTTCAAGTAAACCTTTAGATATTTCTTAGGTCCCTCGCCAGACTCAACCGCAACATCGCGTATAAAGCCTTCATTTTTCATTACATCAAGAATTGAACGCTTCAATTCAGAGTAAGGAACCAAAACCCAAGGCTTTGCACGCATTATTCCATTGCGAATAATGGTTAAACAATCTCCAATAGTATCAATTGACATTATAAACCTCTTAAATTACCAGCTTGTCTTTTTAACACCAGGCAGCACACCCATTGATGCATACTTACGAAAACATAGTCGGCATAACATAAAAATTCGCATATACCCACGGGCACGTCCACACAAAGAACAGCGATTCCTGTTTCTTACAGGAAACTTTGGAGTTCTTAGTGATTTTTCAATCATTGCTTTTCTTGCCATAATTTATCCTATTTTTTGCTGCGAAATGGCATAGCAAAACCTTCAAGCAAGGCCTTAGCATGCACATCATTTTTTGCAGTAGTATGAATAGTAATATTCATCCCAAGCACTTTGCCTCCAAGATCATATTCAACTTCAGGAAATATAATCCATTCTTTAATTCCCAAGTTATAATTCCCCCGACCATCAAATCGCGGAGACACACCCTGAAAATCTCGTACTTTTGGCAAAGATAAATTTATGAGCTTGTCTAAAAATTCATACATAGTTTGACCACGCAAAGTAACCATTGTGCCGATAGGCATTCCTTCACGCAACTTAAAACCTGCAATCGACTTACGCGCAACTGTTTTAACAGGCAATTGGCCAGAAATTTTTGCCAATACGTCAGACGCCACTTGCAACGACTTGCTATCAGAAATAGCATCCTTAACACCAATATTAAGGACAATTTTTGCAATTTTCGGCACTGTCATAACATTCTTCAGTCCAAGCTTTTCAAGCAGCTGGGGCCTAATTTTTTCATTGTATAACTCTTCGAGTCGAGCTTTCGCCATTGTCTACTGCCTCTCAAAAAATCTCTTTACATTTATTACAAAGACGCACTCGCTTACCCTCATCCAGCAATTTCGTATTAATACGACATGGCTTATTACAAGAACCACAAACCGGCATAACCTTTGAAAGCATAATATAACTTTCTTTCTTCTGGATTGTGCCAGGTTCTCCCTGTCGGCGTGGTTTCATGTGTCGGGTTACTACCGCAACATCTTTTACCAAAACCTTGTCTTTTTTGGGTGAAATCATTAAAACTGAGCCTTGCTTGCCCTTATCCTTACCGGATAATACTTTAACAACATCCCCTTTGCGAACACGTGCAACCATACAAAAACCTCTTATAATACTTCCGGGGCCAATGAGGCAATTCTTGAATAACCTCTTTCCTTAACTTCACGTGCGATCGGCCCAAAAATACGGGTTCCAATTGGTTCGCCGCGCTCCCCATCCTTAGCTTGTTTTACAATAACTGCAGCATTATCTCCAAAACGGATATAACTACCATCAGCTCTAGAAGATTCTTTTCTAGCTCTAACAATTACCGCGGTAACAATATCACCTTTTTTTACCATTCCCCCAGGAATAGCATCTTTAACAGAACAAATAACGATATCACCTATATAAGCATATCGTTTACCGGTGCTTCCCACAATATGAAAACATTGCAATTTCTTCGCACCAGAATTATCCGCGACAACTAAGTAAGATTCTTTTTGAACCATAATATTTCCTATACCTAATCAATCTACTTAACCGCTTTTCGGACAATCTCTTTTAAGTACAAATACTTAGTCTTTGAAACTGGGCGACCTTCATAAAATGAAACGATATCCCCAAGCCCCGCCTGACCATTTTCATCATGTACCTTGAACTTACGTCGAGCTCGTACCGTTTTTCCAAAAACAGGATGCCTATACGTACGTTCTACTTCAACCACAATTGTTTTTTGCATCTTGTCAGAAACAACTGTGCCTGTTAACACTTTTTTTGCAGTATTGCTTGCCGCTGGCTCACTAACCATAAAAACTCCTCACAAACTTATGAACTTTTTTGTCTCAAAAAAGTCATCGCACGAGCAGCATTTCGTCGCAACTTTTTATATTGAGAATAATCTTTAACATGCGCAGTTGAAGAGTTAATACGCAGAGTCAACAACTCTTTCTTAAAAGTAGCAACAAGAGAAACCAATGAAACTAAATCACTCGTTTTCATCTCTTTTTTAAAATCATTAACTTTCATATAACACTCCACTAAATACTAATTTCTTGGTCTTTTCTTATAAACTTCGTCTTTATAGGAAGCTTATAAGAAACCAATCTCAACAAATCGCGAGCTGCTGCTTCATCAAGACCATTTATTTCGCACAACACACGGCCGCGCTTTACAACCGCTACCCACTTATCCACAGCGCCCTTACCTTTACCCATTCGGG
>Ga0180433_10009510_pt1 | contig 11885 bp, 10 predicted proteins | sample SS_ome_8_FD_132980 | JGI IMG/M metagenome (GOLD analysis project Ga0180433, IMG submission 132980) | Hypersaline lake sediment archaeal communities from the Salton Sea, California, USA - SS_1_D_1 metaG | ecosystem: Environmental > Aquatic > Non-marine Saline and Alkaline > Hypersaline >... | reverse complement strand
GGGAAAGAAGTAAGGAATTCTTTGTTAAGGTTTAGTTTTGTACTTATTTTGATCCCATTTTCTAAAAAAGTGGTAATTGAAAAATTGTTTTCTGTTAGAGGGGCTGTATTTTCTAGTGCAGCTGCATTTTTTATTGATCTGCCGATTGCTATAATAACATCTTTTTTGGTCCATCCTATTGGAAAAATTGTTTTCTTTTCATTTAGGTTTTCGCAAAAAATTCTTACGGATTTTACCAGTCCATCTTCTAGTATTTCATATTCTAGGGCTCCATTTTCTAAAAGTTTTTTATCAAGCAGGTGACATCCGCAAAGTTTTTTACTTACTTTTCCTGCTCGGGTTACCATGGTTTTTATTTCGGGAGAGACCACATGCTTTATGAAACGACTGTCTATTTTTGCACCCTCAAGACCAAGCTTTCGAAGGGTTTCTTCGCCGCCCATTTCTTTTACGAAAAGCTTTCGTAATTCTTCTGCTTCTTGGTCTGTCATATAAGGATGAGTTATGCCAGCGTCGACAGCCCTTCCTCCCTTAATTAATTCTCTGCCTTCGAGGGCAAGTCTTTCATATTCTGAAGAAACCTCAATGCCTCGCTCTTTCATTGCTTTTATGGCTTGAATATTTTTTTCTATTATTTTTTGTATTTCTTCTTCAGATCCAATAGGAGGTGTTGCTTGTCCGCCGATCCTACCTGTTTCGACATTGTTAGCTGCGGCTGATACTCCATCTTTAACTGCTAAAAAGGTGGTGCAAGCTGCATCAGCTACCGCAGGGGTTACAGCTGTTCCAATTGTAAGGATTTCTTCTGCAGCAGCAACAAGACCTTCTGAGGCAGCTTCGACTCTTTGTAAAGTTATGAGAGCTTGTCCGTTGGGTGAAATCCCGGTCTGAAATGTTGGACCAGAAAATTGTGAAAGTTTATCAAATTGTAGGCAAACTCCTGCCTTGATTGTAGAAGCGTAAGCAGGAAGAGTGGCAACCAATTTTACAGCACAGACAATAGCAGCAACCTGAATGCCTCTCGCGAGAATTTCCTGGACCTTTTCTTTGGGGGACATTTGCCAGAAAACATCAGCAGCATGTATGACTTTTTTGCGAACAGGAGACATCCACTTATGATCGAACGTAGAAACTTGTTTGAACGTTTCTTTTGATAGCGGCTTTCTTAAGACTCCATCGACTGTTTTTATAGAATCGAACGCATATTCAACGGTATCCAAAAGGAGATTCTCAGCAGTTTCAAAGATTGCTTTTGGGTTGTTTTTTAATGCATAGCTAAATTCTGCCAGCCAGCGTGTAGGTTCTGCAAAAGACCTGTGCATAACTTCATTTGTAAACCCAAAAAACTTTTTGCAGCCATTTTGCCATGTTTTAACAGCAGATGACCACAGTTCTTCTATGTCTATAGGCTCTGTTTGGCAAACAGAAAAAGATGCTCTTTTTTTTTCAATCTTGTAGAGTCCTTCACAAATGTCGGCGATGTTGTGAGCAAGGGCATAACGACCAACACTGTTAACGGCACATCCAATACAAGAGGCATTGCAAAGAATGTCGTACCATCGATCTGTTAGTGCGTTGATATCTTGGCAGGTATAAAGTTCTGTACCGTTATTTAATGCATCGACGAACTCTTTGTGTATTTGCTGCTGAATATCGTTTCCCACGCATTCTTCAAATTGCTTTATGCCAATGTTGTTTTGTCTTAATAATTGGGCCGTAGAATCTGTCAGATCGTATCGTTCGTAGGTTGTTCGAAAGTTGTTTTCAATCGCTTTTTGTAGAGCAGCAGCTCTTTTTTTATTTTTTTGGCACGCCGAAAGCCCATAGTTTTTAATTTTCTTTTTGGCGTCAAGGAAAGCTTGAGTGGTAGGATTTTTTTGTCCTGCAAGGTTTGATTCTGGTTTGACTGGAGCGGCCTTTGCTTTTTTTCGAATAGCTTCTTTTTTTTGTACCTGTTCAAATGACTTAGAGATTTCCCCTCTGATGTAATCAAAAACTGTTTTGTCACCTCTCACCCCAAACCATTTACGTGTTACATATTGGTTTTGGAGTTTTTGTTTAAATTTTGGATCTTGCCAAACGAGTTTGTCTATTTCAATGATTCTTTCTGGATATTCCGGAAAGTCTTGCAAAAAGCGTCTATAGGCTGGGTGTTGATAAAGCTCGAAGTTATAAAACAGGTTTTTGCGGTCTTCAGAAGTCCAATTTTTTGGTGAAACGTTAAATTGTTGTGCAAAAAATTTATGCCATTCGTTTTTATTTTTGAAGTTTCTAAAATTCGAACAGTTTGTCTGCAAATAGTTTGTTAGATGGAGATTTGCAATGCGATTGGTCCTTGTTGGAAGAGGCGCTCTTTTTATTTGATTCCGATTGTAATTTTTTTGTTGGTGGTGTGCCGTAATTACGAACGCTGGAGCGCATGAGCTAAAAGAGTTTGCTACTGAGTTGGAATGTAAAACAGTAAGGGAAAAAAGAAGGCAAGCAAGGAGGAGTTTTTTGTGTTTCATGTTGTATCTTTCTGCGGTTTAGTGTTTTAAGCGTCGAAATGAACTTTCAAAGTTTCAGCAGAAGTCGGAATCGAATCTATCATGGTATTTACACAAGTCAATGATACTTCCTCAAGCTTTCAGCAGAAAAGTATTTGTTTGATCTCCAAGAAGCCTGCCCGGCGACCTGTCCTTCGTAGCTTTAGCGAAGTAGGAAGCTAAAAGCGAAGCCTGGGTCATTTCTTGGGGGTACAAAAGGTCCAGTCTTCGCTCCTTCCGAGCTTCTTCTGGCAGGCCAGCCTTCGCTAACTGTGTTTTTCTTAGTGTGACTTGTCCTTCGAAGTTCCGTTAGGAACGAAGTAGGGCCACCTTTTTTTATGTATGCTGGGAATCTTTTCTGTTTCAGTCTGACAAAGTCTTGTTTTCTCGTGTCCAAGCCTTGTATCTTCTCAGGTAGTAACCGTATTTTTTGTAAGGGAGTTAAGAGTGAGGAAGTTTGAGCGATATGCCAGGACTCTGTTTATGGGCATTAGTTTAGGGGTTGGTTTTTTCATAAGAAATTCTTTCAGTAAAGGTCCAGTCAACTTTTATATGATAGCTTTCTTGGCAGGTCTTTTTCTAGCTGCTCTATTACATCCGCCAAAACTCAAGCAAGGAAAAAAGACTTTACGTTGGATTGTTATATTTGATATTTATTTTATAGGCATTTTGGTTCTTGATGGATTTCTGAAAAGTATATTTGGTTGGATATTAGTTGGTTTTTGGTTAGCAATAACATTGTTTGATCTGCATCAGCTATTAACATTCAAAAAAGAAAAAAAATCAAAATTGGGTTGAGGTTTATTGCCCTATAGGCAAATAAAACAGCAGCTGTTTCATCACGAGGCAGCTGTTTTTTTTTGGTAGTTGTAGTTAAGGTAGAATAGCCTATAGCTGATAATGCTCCAGTAAATAAGAATCAGAAAATCAATGTATTGTCCCGGGTGGAAGGTGAGGCTCGGCACGACAATGCCAATGATGTAGGCGAAAATTCCTAGGGCGGATAGCAAGAGGCTGAAGAATAAAAGTTTTGTTCCGCGCTTTACGTATGCAAAATAGTACAGAAGACCTGCGAATGAGAGGCTTGCAGCAAATGATAAAAAGGTATATATTTGCCACCCATGCCTTAAATAGTTTGCGAGTACATTGGAAGTAGAAATGAGAAAGAGAATTACGAGCCACTGAATTCGTATGCTTTTTTCTTTTGCCGTGTTCATTTGTATCCTTTTTTGGCTTTAAGTTTCACTGCTTGAATTAATAAAAAAGATAATACCTGTTTTTTTTCCAACTCTTAAAATAGTTTGCGGCTAGAGAAGAATTCAAGAGTTTCAACAAAAGAGCAGTTGTTTGATTTCTAAGCAGCCTGTCCGCCGTAGCTTTACGCGTAGGAGGGCTGCTTTTTTGTGGCACAAAAGTTCTAAGATAGTCCAGTCTTCGCTCCTTCGGAGCTTCTTCTGGCAGGCCAGCTTTCGCTAACTGTGTTTTTCTTAGTGTGACTTGTCCTCTGTAGTCTTAACGAAGTAGGAAGCTTCAGCGAAGGGGGAGTCATGGTTCGTCAAGTTCGCCACAAGGTTTTTTATGCATTACGTATATTTCATCAAATCAACCAAATTTCCTCAAAAAAATATATATCGTAGCGGGGGGCTTTCTTTGTGCAAAATTTTACATTTTCAATTGTGGCAAAAGCTTTAATCCGTAGACCAAGGCGTAGGTTATTGCGTTTCCTATAAACACTGGAGTTGCCAGTTGTTTGAAACTGTAGTTGAATATTATTCTCAGTAGTATCAATTCAATCAGCACGCTTCCAATGTACATGAAAAGAAATGTTGCAATAAAATTTACGATACTGAATGTTCCGACCCCCAAAAGACCTTCAACGACTATGTGCCAAAGAAACATAAAGAGTGCCATTAGTATGGTTCCTACGCCGGTTGACGCAAGATTCCCAATGAATGACATGAGAAATGATTTGGCAAAAGAGATGTTTTTTATGAGCCAATAAAAAAAGAGAGCTTCAATGACCAATGAAATGGAAACAAACAAAATTGAGTTGAATATTGCCTGAGTTACGAATATTGCTGGCCAAATTATATTGCAGTAGGTCGTTGTTGTACACATTCCAGCAAGCAAAAAAACAAATAACTTTAGAATTTTTTTCATGCCGCTCATCCTTATTATTTGATCATTTTTTTATACTGATTAAAAATTTCCATTGAAAGAGATTGGTACTTATCTGTTGCAGGTTTCGTTTTTTTTGCCTCATTTGATTCAAATTCTCGATGCTCTTTTTTCAGCTTTTTTTCTTTTGCTGCAAGCATTGCAATTTCTTCTTTGAGTTTTTTCAAGGGCCTTGGAAGGTTTTTTGACTTTTTAATAGAGATTTTTATTTTTTTTAATTGTTTCATGAGTAGCCATATTTTTTCTCGGATGGGTTTTGTTTCTTGTTCCAGAAGCTTAGCTTGTTTTTCTAGCGGTTCAAGCTGCTTTACTAAGTCCTGATATTCTTTTGTTTTTTTTACTTTTGCTTCGAAGGCGTCAGTTTGTCCAATGGTCCAATCCCACCAAACCGTCGCTGAGCCATATTTTTGTTTATATGCCTCCTCTATCAAGGCCTTTTGTTTGTCTTTAAGAGGATTGATTTTTTCTTTCGTAAAGGAGTAGTTGGCTTGCCGGGCTGTTTCGCTTGTTTTTTTTAGCGGCTTCAAGTGGTTTTCGATTTCTCTAACTTCAGGTTTTTTGGCCATCAATTTTTGAATTTTTTCTTCAAATAGCGCTTCTTTGTCCCAAAGTTCACCGCGTGTCTTTTGGTAGTTAATTACTATGGGGTGATTTTGAACTCTGCGAATTTCATTTGCCAACATTGTTGCTAATTCATTGTTTTGTTTCACAAGATTATTCCAGATCTCTTTTTCTTTGGCAGAGGCAGATTTAAGCATTGGAATATCTTCTGCTTGTTTAAACAAGTTTGTAAACCCAGCTTTTTTCACTGTTGCATTTATAAAATTTTGATACTCTTTAGCGCTTGAAAGAGTTGTTAGGCTTGAACATAAAGTGCTAGCAAAAAGTAAAAAACGTAAAAGTTTCATTTTTTTCTCCTGTCCTTCATAGCCCGAGAAAGCCATGGGCGAAAACGAGCGTAGTAGGATCCTTTTTTGCAGACCATTTTTTTTATCTGCTTTGGAATATATCTTGCGGTTGAAGAAAAAGGCAAGAGTTGTGAGAGAAAAGTGATTGTTTTATTTCTGCCCACTTATTTTTCGGAGCTACAAAAGGTCCAGTCTTCTTTTTTTATCTTTATATTTATCCTCTAAAAAGATTCTCAAAGCTATCCAAAAAGCAGTTGTTTGATCTCCAGGTAACTGCTCTTTTGTGAGATAAAAGTTCTAAGATAGTCCAGTCTTCGCTAAAGCTTCTTCTGGCAGGCCATTTGTGGAAAAATTTTTACCACCAGGAAAACCAGCCAGATAACCAGCCTTTCTTTGCGTCTTCTTTTTTGGGTGATTCTTTTTTAGATTTTTTTTGTGCCACCATTTTCTTTTCCCATTCATCTTTTGACCAAGATTCCCAAAAAACTTCCCACCCTTTTTTTATTTGTTTCTGGTTTATAATCAGCTTATCCAGTTCGGCCAAAATATTTTTATTTTTTAATTTTTTTGTTTTCTTTTCGAGCATTTCAATTGCGGCCTTATTTCTTTCTCTTGAGGAGAAAAAAACATCTTTTTCTAGTCTGAATCTCTGTGGGTCCTCAATCTTTTCAGGCCCCGTTGGTAAACCTTTTGTCAATGCTTGTAGGTCTTTTTGGGATCCAGAAGTAACAAATTTATCAATTTTTGGGCTTAACTCTTTTTTAAGTAAAGCAACCGAATTTTCTATTGATCCTGGCATTATTTTGCCAAAACAAGCTCCGGAATAAAAAAGCCCTAACAAAACCAACGCCGAAAGTTTTTTCATTTTTTTCTTCCCTTTAAAAGTTTCACAACGATGCTACCTCCTAGAAGAAGAAATATTGCAACATTTATAAGCAAGAACCAATCAAAGCTTTTTCCAGACATGTAATTCATTATCAACCTTGTGCCATTGAAGACGGCTAAAAAGAAAAAAAATGCAGATATTATAGGTTGTAATGTGTGGGGTTTTTTGCTGGTTAATTTGACAAGCAGAAGCCCTAAGAGAAAACCCCCTGTAATCATTCCTAGCGTCATTCCACCTATAATCATAGTGGCATGCAGTGAAAGTGGTTTGCCTTTAATAAGAGGTAAAACAATTAAGAATAAAATCACGCTCACAAAAATTGTGGATAACATTGCTACGTTTCTTTTTGTGGTTTTTTTCACTTTTTCTCCTTTTTTGCAGAAAAATTTTTTTACTGGTTCTCAAAGTAGTTTGCGGCTGAAAAAAAAGGCAAGAGTTTCAACAAAAGAGAAGTTGTTTTATCTTTTCCACCTTGCATTTTGGGTTCACAAAAGTTCTAAGATAGTCCACTGCGGGACGCCAACGTTTACAAACGTTGGCTTCAACCAGTAAATTAAATGGCTTTTGCACGTCGTAGAGCACCTTATCGTTTTCTTTTTTTCAGAAGCAACAAGTTTTTACTTTTTTCCCTTTGATTGATCGTGATATCGCTTTGTGGTATCATGGCAAAAACAGAGGAGGCAAGTTGAAGAAAAAGCATCTTAAAACACTAGAATCTGTGTTTAAAACACCAGTCCAGTCGAATGTTAAGTGGTCAGATATAGAGAAATTATTAACAGCATTGGGTGCCGAGATAAGTGAAGGAAATGGCTCAAGAGTTCGAATAGCTTTAAATGACGTGAAAGCTGTTTTTCACAGGCCGCATCCTAAAAAAGAAGCAGACAAGGGCGCCTTGGTTTCAATGCGCAGATTTTTAACAAATGCAGGGATCCGATATGATGAAATATAAAGGGTACTTTGGAGAAGTAAAATACGACTCTGAAGCAAAGATTTTTCACGGTGAAGTAATTGGCCTAAAAGACGTTATTACGTTTCAGGCCAAAACTGTTGATGAGCTTGAAAAAGCTTTTAAAGATTCCATTAACGATTATCTTGCATGGTGTGCTAAGCGAAACGAAAAGCCTGAGAAAACATATTCTGGCAAAATACATGTTCGTACCGAGCCAGATCTACACGCTCAGCTTGCGTTGGAGGCAGCCAAAAGAGGTATCAGTCTTAACGATCTTATCAACAAACTTTTAAAAGAAACTCTTTTCGCTTAAACACGTTGTCTTTTTGTACTACAAAAGTTCTAAGATAGTCCAGTCTTCGCTCCTTCTGAGCTTCTTCTGGCCGGTTTAGTCTAAAAAATAAGCTCGGATTTTAAACTGCTTTCTCGTTGTGTATAACAAAAAGAATGCCAGGCCGCACAGCGGGCCAACCCAAATCCACATTCCGAATTGTTCCAAAAAAAAATAAGAGAGCATTTCTGGAAGTTGGGCGATTAACCAACCGAACACTCTATACAGTCCATAGCAAAGACTCAAAACAACAAACATTTGCAAGATATATCTATACACAAAGTTCAAAAATGGACTGATGTATAGCCGAACGCCAAACCACCACTTTAAAAGTAAGGTAAGCGCAATAACCTGCAGGGCAAACGCACCAGATGTTGCAAGTGCAAGACCTGCTGCTTGAAATTTTTTAATCAAAAGATAATTAAAAAGGATGTTTGTGCAAATCATAAAAATAGAAACAATTGTTGGGATGATTGTATTGTGCTTTGCGTAATAAATACTGAGCAAGATTTTATTGAGAGAGAAAAAGAATAGACCGGTTAAAAATGCGGTTAAAATTACACCCGCTTCGATTGCTTGCAGGTTGGAAAGTTTGTATCCAAAAAAAGTGATAAATATTTTTTCTGAGAAAAATCCCATCATAAATGACATAGGAATCGTTACCCAAAAAATAAGTTTTGCTGCCTCGAGCAAATAAAAAGCAATTCGCTTTGGTGCATGTTTAATTATATTGGAAAAGTACGGCAACAAAACAGTAGAAAGAGAGGTTGCAAGAACGCTAAGTGGAATTCCCATGAATCGATTGGCAAGGCTGACCAAGGTGATAGACCCTGGTGGTAAAAAAGAAGCAAATTGACTGTCGACAAACAGGCCAATTTCCATAATACTCATGCCAACCAAGCAAGGTAAAAATTTGAGCATAATTTTACCAAAATGTTGCCATGCATTGCGGTCTGGAAACTTAATTGAGAAACCAAGCTTGAAGTAGGCTATGATGTGAATTAGTAGTTGTATAAAACCGCCAAATAAAATAAACATACACAGATACTCTGGTGGAAGCGCATTGGTTATACAAATAATCAATGAAGATACAAACACCACATTAAGCAATGCGGGAGAAATGGCGGGTATAAAAAAATGCCGCACAGACTGGAACGCTCCGGCAAGTAATGAGCTGGTTGATAAGAAAAAAATAAGCGGCATTAAGATTTGTAAATATGGGATAGCAAGTCGAACCTGCAATGGAGAGAAGCCTGGGGCTGCAAATCCAATAACCAGATCTGCCCGCCAGATGGCAAAGACACATAAAAGTAGTAAGGTACTTTCAAAAACCAAAAAGGCTGCTGCCATAACACGATTGACGGTCTCTTTACCCTCTTTTTTCATGATATTAACCAATGTTGGTACCGTCGCAGTAGAAAGCGCACCTTCTGCAAAGACTTTGCGTAAAGAATTTGGAATTTTATAGGCTGTTTTAAATGCATCTGATAAAGTGCCAGCACCCAAAAAACGAATAATCAGGACTTCTCTGATAATGCCAAGAAATTTGCTGAGCAAAGAAAGGGAACCAATTCCAGCAGTGTTTTTTAAGATTGCCTTTTTTCCGAAGAATTTCATGTGGCAGGCTCCATTGATGAGTGTAAAAGTGTATTGTTTGTTTAGCTTTCAGTCTATGCTACACAAAAAAAAGAAAAATTTAAAACGAAGCAAAGATTTTCCCTTTTAAATAAGCCTGTTTAAAGATAGGTGTAGACAGATCAAAAAAAGGGGGGCATATAAAAATTTTAATAGAGTCCGCTATGGAAAAAATTTGCAAACTAGCAGGTCAAAAGAGCTTCATATTTTGGTGTAAGTTGATATTTTCTTCCTTTGCGTGACGGATCTGCAGCAATCAAGAAATTTTCATCGGTCCATTTTTGACAAAGCTTTCTTGCCGTGCGTGGTTGAATGCCAAAAAGTTCTGCTATTTGTTTGGTTGTAACTATCTTGTTCTCTCTGAAAAGATCGAGAGCTATGTGTTGCCTGCTATCAAGATGTCGTAAAAGTTTAGATTGATCGGGCTTCTTTTTTGATTTTTCTTTTTCTGCTTTCCGTGCTACCTGCTGGAAAGAATGTGTAACGCCATCACAAAAATATTCAATCCAGTGAGTAATATCAGCATCCGCTCTGCCCATATAATAATTGTGTGACGGTCCAACTTGTAGAGCATTGTAATATGCAGGTAAATTGCGTGCGTAATATTCGTCTAAGGAGTAGATGCCTTTTAGGCTGTATCCATATGTTCGTAAAATCATGGTAGCAAGAAGGCGGGCAACTCTTCCATTTCCATCGTAGTAAGGATGAATAGTTGCAAATTGATAATGTGCGATACCAGCAATAAGTGGCGCTGGCAAATCTGAATTTTGTATCCAATAAACTAAAGCTTTCATTAAATCTGGAACATCTTGAGCCTCAGGGGGAAGATATACAATGTTGCCTGAACCGCCCTCTCGAATTACGTTTTGACCATCTCGATATGCAGAAGGTGCTACTTTTTTTCTTCCTTTTCCCATGATCAGCGCATGTAACACTTGGATAACACGCTCTGTGATGGGTCGGCCAGATTTGCTATGGCGCGTCATAAAATCAAGAGCTGCGTAATATCCCTCTACCTCATCTTCATCTCGTTTGCGGTGGGGTATTGTTTTTTTTTCTAATAAAACTTGCTCAACTTGTTCCATAGTGAGCCGATTGCCCTCTATTTTTGTTGAGTAGTGTGTTGAGCTAAGGCGAGCGGTTTTTTTTAACCCTTCAAGCATAGAGGCAGTGATTGGCAGACCCTCAATACGTTCTTTTAGCTGCTCAATTCGAGCAAGGCTGTCAGAGATGATTTTTGTGAATCTGAATTGAGGTCGGAATTTTATTGGCATTTTATCGGCCCTTTATCGGCATAGAAAACCTATTTCTATTAAAATAATAGCAATTAAAGGGCCGATAAATCAATGGTTATAGGAGGTTTTTGGGTGATAGGTTGATTGGGAGGTGCTTTTTTTAAATTGTTTCTTAAAAAAGGCCCCGGGTTTCCCCGAGGCCCTTAAAAAAACTAAAATTGTACTAAAAAACTTTAGTACATTCCTGGCATTCCCATGCCTCCACCCATTCCCGGGCCGCCATGAGATGAACCAGATTCTTTTTTCTCTTCTGGAATTTCACAAATTGTTGCTTCTGTTGTTAAAAGCAAGCCAGCGATAGAAGCTGCATGTTGCAACGCAGTTCTGGTTACTTTTGCCGGGTCAATAATACCAGCAGTTACCAAATCTGTATACTGCCCAGATTTTGCATCAAATCCTGTATTGCCAGCTTTTTCTTTGACTGCGTTAACAATAACAGATGATTCATGTCCTGCATTATCTGCAATCACGCGCATTGGTTCTTCTAACGCACGCCTGATAATCTGTATACCAAGAACTTCGTCACCTTCAACAGCAATATCTTTTAGAACGGATTGAGCACGAACTAATGCAAGACCGCCACCTGCAACGACACCTTCTTCAACCGCTGCGCGAGTTGCGTTCAGTGCATCATCGATACGATCTTTTTTTTCTTTCATTTCTGTTTCTGTTGCCGCACCAACTTTAATGACTGCAACTCCGCCGGCAAGTTTTGCCAAACGCTCTTGCATTTTTTCTTTGTCATAATCTGATGTGCTGTTTTCTATGTTTAACCTGATTTGTGCAACACGCCCTTGAATTGCTTCAGAGCTTCCTTGTCCTTGCACAATTGTGCAGGTGTCTTTTGTTAGAACAACTTTTTTTGCAGATCCAAGATCTTGAATCGTAACGGTTTCTAGTTTTAAACCAATATCTTCTGAAATCAGTTTGCCGCCAGTCAGTGTTGCAATATCTTCTAACATTGCTTTTCTGCGATCACCAAATCCTGGAGCTTTGACTGCAGCAACTTGAATAGTTCCACGCAGTTTGTTTACAACTAATGTTGAAAGCGCTTCGCCTTCAATGTCTTCTGCGATAATTAAAAGCTTTTGGCCAGATTTTACAACTTGCTCTAGCAATGGAAGCAATGCTTTCATACTGCTTATTTTTTTGTCGTACAACAAAATTAATGCATCAGT
>Ga0180433_10009507_pt1 | contig 11886 bp, 21 predicted proteins | sample SS_ome_8_FD_132980 | JGI IMG/M metagenome (GOLD analysis project Ga0180433, IMG submission 132980) | Hypersaline lake sediment archaeal communities from the Salton Sea, California, USA - SS_1_D_1 metaG | ecosystem: Environmental > Aquatic > Non-marine Saline and Alkaline > Hypersaline >... | reverse complement strand
CACGGCAGAGACAATTAAGGCGCTAAAATCTCCACAAAAGCGGAAGATTATGATTTTGTCAGAGCGCCTTGATCATCTTCGAAAGCTTGAATCTGAGCTCAGATTAGCACTCAAAAAAGACAGAGACCTTTCTAAGGAGGATATTACAACTAGTTTTTATGTTGGTGAATGGTTTACAGGTGAAGTCGTACCAAGGTTGGTTCCGAAAGAGTGGCCAATGGATGAAAGTGGACGTGAGAAAGCGATCAAACTTATCTATACGTCAATCAGTCGTCGCAAGGGTTACAACGGCAAGATCGGCAAAAGAATGATGGTTGATAAACGTGGCATCGCTTTTATTGATGAGTATGGTGACCATCCACAAGAGAAGACTCATACGGTTTTTGTCAAAGGTTATGACATGAGGTGTCTTGATTCTGACGAGGATCATGATGATGATGTTATTGTATCTGTTATCCTTGAGGATCTTTTTGATAAACAGCTTTTTGATTTAGCTGCTTGGTTTAGTATTCAACAGAAAAAACGCGAAAAGGTCCGAAAAACAACAAAAGAGGAACAATTCGAGGCAGAAAGTGCGCGGGTTATCTATGCAACTTTTCAAATGGTTGCTGAAGGTGTAGATTTACCCGCTGTTGATACGCTTGGGTTAGCTACTCCTGTGAGTGACGTTGAGCAGGCTGTTGGGCGTGCTAGGCGTTATTGTTTGCCAGATCCAGACGATCCAGAGAAATGCGAACATTTTTGTCCTTGGAAAGCTGGTGAGTGTAAGGGCAAAGGACAGCCTATTGTGTTTGATATTGTCGATATCGGTTTTCCTATTTGTTCAAAGCGTGAGAGGTGGAGAAAGAACTGGTATTGGAACAATGAATTTAAGGTTGCAACAGGTGAATAATGAATATCTTGACAATCGCAAATAATAGCCTAATATTGATAGATATAGGAGGCGTCTGCTATGCCTAATAAACCTGGCTATTATGACAAGTGGTATGACGAGAACAAAGAGGCTGTGGCTGATAAGCGAAAGCAGAGATACGAGAAAGATCCTTCTTACAGAAGGAAGGTGCTCAAAAGGTCTGCTGATTATCGAGAGCGCCAACGAGATGTGACGCAAGTAAGAATTCCTCGACATCAAAAACCAAGGATATTTGAAGTTGATGGATCTGAAGTTGCACTGTATTCAATCGGGGCTTTCGCTGGCTACATTAATCGATCTGTCCAATCAATTAATTATTGGGAAGCCAACAAATTAATTCCGAGGACTCCGTATCGATCTGGTAAGAGGGGTTTTCGTTTCTACACCGCTGAAATGATGGAGGTGGTGAGACGGATCATCGGCAATAAAAGGCGTTTGTTTCCAGTGGATGAAAGCATGGGAAAAGCCATCATGGACATGTGGAAGGAATTGGGTGTACCTGTAGGTTGTGACGAGGGCATTGAAGTTGCTCTCCAACAATCGGATTTCAAACCTCTTTCTTTGCTTGAGGAGGATCTAGATGAGGACGAGCAAATACATAGCGAGTGAATTGACAGATGACCAAGCAGAAGCGGTCAATGTCGTTGACGACGAGAAGGTTCTCAAAGACATGGAATCTATTATTAATAGATGGACGCGGGTTTCTCTATGTCTTAATGAGCGTGATATAGAAGTTCTCAAAAATGCAGTTGATCTTATGAAAAGCCATAATGATCTTTTGGTAAAAGAGGAGGATGGAAGGCGCAGGGCGATCAGGGGTTTTCAGGATTCTGCCGGCGAAATCGAGAGACTAGAGGGTATTATCGGCGGTGATATTGACCTTTCTACAGGGTTTGCTTGTTTGAGAATTGAGGAAGGAGAGACTCCTGATAACACAATGGTTTTTATGAAGGGTGAGCTTTTGGGAGAAGTTCGGAAAAGTGTTGGTACTGTCTCATACAAGGCGCTTGTAAAGAGAGGTGGTAAGATTATTGAGAAAGCATATGACAGGCATGGAAAGGCCATGGTGTCGATTATTATGCAGAATGCAGACCTCATTGCTATGGAGCTTGTCAACAGTGGTATTAGGAAGAGTTTGGCTGGTGATCTAATGAAGAAATTAGAAGAAGAAGCCTGAGTAGTCTATCAAAATATTAAAATGGGCAATCAATTGCCCATTTTGAGAAGAAGGAGCAATAGATGTCGGAGAATGAAAGGGGCGGCAACGATGTTGCTGTTGTAGCTCTTGTCAATAATCGATTCTTTTTCAAAGATGCCAATACAGGTGAACCCAGTTTTTCACGAGAAGATTCGAGTGAAGAAGTCGTGGCTATTTGTGAGTTTGTTGGACCTGTTGCAAAAGTGCGTCGCGGGTATGGTCTAACTCTCAATCTTACGCGATATGAATTCGCTCGACTGGATGTGTCTATTGAAGTTCCCTGCTATCTTGAAGACGCTGATGCGGCGGACGAATGGGCTCGTCAATGGGTTGAGAATCGTGTGATGAAAGAGGTCGCTAGCGTCAGAGGCGAAAAGGCGGCCAAGAAAAAGCCGAGATACTGATGGCTATTTGCGACGATATAAAAATGCACGCGGAAGGATATAGTGAAAACGACCTTTCGTGTATAGATTTGTACCCAGAAAGCGAAGATTGTTGGTGTAATACATGCGCTGCAAAGATGAATATCATCAAATTTCTTGAATTTCTTGACAAAAAAGAGGTTTATCTTTGTGACTGCAATTATAATGATTTGGTTCAGCTTTATCTTGATGATGATTCAGATCGCAAGATTATTGAAGGGTTTATCGAGGAGTGGTTGGTAGAAAATGAACAAAAATCAATGAAAAACAAGGTGGATTCTTAGTATATTGGTTAATATAATGCCTTATCGTAATTCTAACACTTGGCCAAGGTTGCTCAAAAAAAGACCTTGGTTGCGTCCATTATGTTGGTTTTTGGGTCATCGTTGGCACGTGACAAGGATCAACGGACCGAAGCATATAGCGCTACTTCATTTGCATTCGTGTGCTGGATACGATCAGTTTTGTGTTCGATGTGGTTTTGAATGGAATGATTTCGATGGGGATAACCTTTGGTATGGGGGCGTAGAAAATAGGACAAATTATGGATGACTGTACAATTGATGAGATGATTCGCTGGCTAGATATTAGCGAAAATCTCTTGTTGTCACCCCCTGCATTAACAAGACAAGCACAGCGATACAATCTGATTTCAAGGTGGCTCAAAGAGTTAAAACAAGCTCGTGATGAGTGCGCTAGACAGATCTTGATCAAATGCAAGTGTGGCTATGCGTATGAAAGAGGCAAAGCATTCCTGCATAGAGAGAGTTTTGAACCATTCTCACAAGCGAGCGTCAACATAAATTGGACTTGCAAAGGATGCGGTCACAGCATTTCTACAGGGCCAGTGTGGGGCGAAGGAAGAGACAGAATTGATTGTGGCTGTGGTCCTTTTAGCACCTGTGGAACGTGTATTTCAGCGTCACAGAAAGGGAAGAGAGATGAAGAGCAAAGATAGTGTTTCAACCAAAAGAATGGGAGAAAGTATCCGTTGTTTGTTCATGGGATTGACAAATGCTTGTTATAGTATTATGTTTGAGAAAACGAATGGCGATTGTGGTGTGTTTCTGCGTGAGGAGGTTAATTTTGAAAGAACGATTTTATGTCAATAGCGATTTGGTGATTGAGGCCACTGTTTTTGGTCTAGTGGATTCAGATGCCTATCGAGCTAATGTTCGTGAGGTTGAAAATTCTTCTAAGTGGTATGCATTTGATTGTTGGCACGACAACAATGATGAGGCTTTTATAAAGGCGTGCGAGGAAGCTGAGGAAGTCTTAAAAAAAGTGCGTCGATTAGCGCCGACTAACGACAAGACGGTGCTTCCTGAAAGCGGCAAAGAAATTATAGTAGTCGAAAGACTCGTTGATACAAAAAGAGGATAACATGGCTGATAGATTGTTGGGGGCTGCAAGAAACGTCAAAAAGAATTTTAGCGCAGGCACAAACAGAACAAGAGACCTGCGTATCAGCACTGGCTCAATACAGCTCGATGTAGCATTGGGTGGGGGGCTCCCAGTCGGCCGAAATACTCTTTTCTGGGGCGAGAAATCAGGCGGCAAATCTACCTCTGCACTCAGAGCAGTAGCCGCTAACCAAAACCTCTGTCGTAGATGTCTAAGACAAGCAAAAAATGTCGAGGCAGTCCCACCAACAAAAGAAGTCCTAGAAGAAGACCCAGATGCTAGATGGTCAAGCGTGGGTAAGTGTAATTGTGTGTCAGAGGGACTCGTGAACCCCTCCCCACCACCAAAAGAAAAAGACGAAAAGCCAAAAGAATACAAAGACCGAATCCTCGAATGGCGCGAAGATATAAACAAAAATTCGTACGAAGAATTTATATGTGCATGGGCGGACCCAGAAGATGCCTACGACGTTACATGGGCAGAACAAATAGGCATCGATGATAGGCGCCTCTATTTCGTAAGACCAGAAACAGGACAGGACGCCGTCGATATCATAGTAATACTTATCGAGTCTGGAGCCGTCGATCTCCTCGTAGTAGATTCATTCGCTCACTTTACACCAGTCGAAGAAATAAAAGAAGGAATGGATAAATGGCAGCAGGGTCTACAGGCCAGGATAATCAATAAAGGTCTGAGAATGTGGACCTCTCTCAATTGCCGTAACAAAAACCGCGATCGTACCGCTCATGGAGTGACTTCTATATGGACTAACCAAGTGAGAATGAAAATAGGAGTCATGTTTGGAAGTCCTGAAACCAAACCAGGTGGCAGAGGGCAAGACTTCGTTATTCATTCAGAGATCAAATTCTTGACTTCAAAAGTTGAGGTAGTCACAGAGAAGTATGGTGGCGAAAAAGAACAAAACGTCTTTCCTATCAAGGAGACCATTCATTATAAAGTCACAAAAAACAGAACGGCTGCAACTAAATGGGTCGAGGGGTACTTTGACCAAACCATGAGAGCTACTGAGGCAGTACCAGCAGGTACAATTATCGAGGACGGCTGGATCTTCAAAAACGCCATAAAGTATCTCGTTATTGATCACAAAAAGGCAACCAAGGAAGGAAGATATGAAATAGCTGGTGAGCGGTTTACGTCTCAAGCAGCGCTCAAGGCGGCCATCACAGGCGATGGAGAGCTTCCACAGGTAGTCAGGGCTGCTCTTATGAAAGAGCTCGCAGGTGCAAGATGAAGAACAATGTTTCAATTTTAGCAAAAGACGCACCGTTTCCAGTTTGGTATGGTGAGCCGTTTAAGATCTCAAAGAAAAACATTGGGGGTAGTGTGTTATTTATGCTTGAGGCTCCGTTGGAGGAATACAAGAAAGCCCTTAGTAGTGGTGTTGGCTGTGTGTTGCCGATATTGGATGATAATGACTATATGAAGCGTCGAGAACTAGTAAACTATAATGTCTATAATAAGAGTGTTCCTTTTTGTTTGTCTCAGATTTCGTCGGATATAGGCGAAGTGCTTTATTGTGGGACAGGTTCTTTTATTTATGCACAGGTTAAGAGCAGGACAACATCATTTTTTCATACAAATGATAGTGGGAAAGCTATTTATAGTTGGTTGAAACGGAGGTTTAGAAAAAAATTAGCTAAAGGTGGTGGTCTCAAGGATGCTGTAAGTGTTCGGTTGTGTGAATCGAGTTTTGTGTGCGATCATGTTGTTCCTGTTGGTCTTAGAAGCCCGAGTGATCTTGTGATTCAATCTCATTCTTTTGTGTATGAAAACGTTCTGGATTATATAAGCAAAAAACATGGTGGCGATGTTTTGGAAGAATTAATGGATAAAAATATTCGTATTTTGATTGAGGAGATGGCATTTATAAAATCGTTGGAAAAATCAGACACTCCAGTATGGATTACTCCGTCAGATGATTTGACAGTGATGTTATTGAATACACAACCATCTGTTATTAGTGAGTCTGATGTTAGGTTTATCGCTCCTGCTATTTTTATAGAATTTCAAAAAGGAGTTTTTGGGATTGATTCTGGGGATGGTGGTTTGGTGATTGGAATTGATGGTGTTTTTTTGTATGAGGGGTTTGATGACAGGGGAGATAGGTTTCTTTTTATAGGGTTTATGTCTGTTTTTGGTGAAGCTTTGTGTATCAGGGCTACATATTTCAGTTTTTCTGAGTTAGTAAAAGCAATTGTAAGCACGAGAAAAACTTATGGTAACGAGATAGATGTTGAGACAGATCTTCCGTGGAGGATTTATGGAAAAAAAGTAGGGACAGGTGTATTTTTGAGAAAAATGTCTTGTTTTTTGTTGAATATATTGCTTTATATTTCAAATCAAAGCTCTCCAATAAAGCGTTCTGTGGTTCGCAGAGAAATCAAAGTCAAAACAAAAGATAAGAAAAAAAAGAAGAAAAGGAAAGAAAAGATTGGGATTAGTTTGTATGAGGAGTTGGTTATCGGGACCGAGGTGGTGTTATCCAGTGAAGATAAGGAGATCATGAAGCGTAGTGCGAGCGAAGGGTGGAAGATATCGTATTCATTTCTCGTGCGTGGCCATTGGAGAAACCAGGTATGTGGTCCAGGTAGGTCTTTGCGCAAGCAAAAATGGATCGAACCGTATGTAAAAGGAAAAGATCTTGCTTCCAGGATTGTTGGTCATTCTTACGTTGACAAAAAAACGTCGGAACAAGCTCAAAGTGCTGGACGATAAAACAATATGCGATTGTTGTTCATGACAGCCGTCACAGGCGACAGAGAACCGTCAAAGGTGGTTATGGCTGTCTTTGTAAAAGAGCTCGCAGGAGCAAGATAGGGAGGAGTAGTAGATGTTTGAGATAGAACACTCTGTAGAGTTGTATATCAAAAGAGTTGGCGAGACAAATACAGAGAACGCCTTTGACGTATTGTTTTTTGACTCTGGGTTTGGAAAGGCCACTGAGCTGGGTATTGTGCCTCCTAACTCGTGCAATGATAGAGAGGAGGTTATCAAGTATCTGATCTCTACAAGTTCGTCTGTCATTGCTGAAGCTTTGAATGCTTTGGAAGTCGTGTGTGATGACGACGATGATGAGTCTGAGGAGGAAACATGAATTTGGTTTTTGAGCTATGGATGCCTTCTAACAATTCTTCGAATGGAAGATGGACTGGGGATGCGGGCTATTATGCCAGGGTAAGGAATTTTAGAAGCAAAAAGGCGCTAATTCGTGCGAATGAAATATTAGAAAAAAAATATTTTATGTATTCTTTTGGCGACGGGTGGGTTGCCAGAATTGATGTTTATGAGGCTTCCAATAACAAATCCAGGCAGGTGCGTAAGAAATCGAATGGATTTTGTGGTTATGACTGGATGATCGATAGCATTGTCAAGAATTTAAAAATCGAACCAATGGCTTCAGAATAGACGAGGTGGCGTGGTGCAATTTTGTATTGATTGTGTTCATCGAAAGATGATTGGTGTTTGCGAAGAGTATCCAGATCGAGTCATTGACGGAGACGAAGGTCATGACTGCGAAAAGTTTGAGCGCGGCGACGGATATGATGAGCATTGGTTCAGAAACAATCCTGAGTGGTCAGACACAACAGAACACAGGAGCGAGAACCCTTATGAATGGGGACGAATGTGTGCTGCGCAGGATGCTTGCGAGAACGCTCCTTTTGGTTCCACAGGCGGCATGGATAAGCGTACAGATATGAAAGCGCCTAACTACGTTGCAAAAGGCCAGCGGGACGAGTGGCTCAAGGGGTATAGAGATTTTTGTGATACGAGCTATGGGTTAGGCTGGGAGACGGCAGAATGGGGCTGGAGTGCCGTTGTAGAAATTCATCCCGATAACGTCACAAAGGTGCCAGATAAAGACGGCAAAATGGTTGAGGTTGGAGAAAAGGGAGACAGCCATGATTCGTGAGCGCATTATTGATGCGATCGATTTTGAGCGGCTTCGACAGGATGAGCAGTGGGGTGGTCCTGAGCACGATGACAAGCACGAGTTTATGGATTGGTTTGTCTTCATAGACAAGCAGTTTACACGCGGTATTGACGCCCAAGATATCTGTTTTGATAGCGAGGAATCTAAAAGGGCTTATATCAAAGATAAGCTTGTAAAGATTGCAGCTTTGGCTGTGGCTGCTTTGGAGTCGATGGATCGACAAGAAGTAGCGCAAGAGAAAAGTCTTTGCGATGAATGTCCTGTTGGAGGCGATGAGACGCTTTGTCGTCTTTCAACGAAGCGCCGTACTGATGGGCATATCATTAGCAAATGTATGCTCTATGATGATTTGAAGAAAGGGGATTGATTATGACTTGTCGTTGAGCAACTAAAGAAGAGCATGCCGCCCGTGCGGTGGCAGCGCAGAGAGAGTTAAGTGAAGCTCGTGCAAATCGTCTTGCGAGTAAATTGGCAGCGGAAACAGAAAGCCATGAGGCTCATATTAGGCGTCTTGAGAAGGAGCTTGCGGCGCTCAGAGCTGATATTAGCAGCTATGAAATAATAGACGTTGAAGAAATTGGGAATCATCTCGTGTTGAAGGTGAAGTATTTTCACCCTGATAAGCGTGTTCAGCCAGGCTGTACTTTTGAGGGCGTCAAAGTCATGGTTTTCAAGGACGTGACTATGAAGGACGCTTTGATGTGGCGGGCGATAGATCCTCATTTTTCGGAGCCTGGAATTACAAAATACTCACTTGAGTTTGGTGACAAGGTGTCGCCGTCTCCTGTTGCTCGTTTTCCTGGCAATGATGAGGGCTGGGAGGATGCTATTTGTTTCGCGAAGAGAGTTATGCCGACTACGTAGTGTGTAGCCTGTGGTGATATGATTGAGGTTGGAAGGTTAGGTGGGAGTAATGGCGTATCGAGAACCTCTTACGTTAGATGAATTTATAAATCTTCCGGATAGGACAAAGATCGTATTTCGTTGGAAAAGTTCAGATAAAGCTGAGCCTCGTGAATGTTTTTTGCGTTGGGATGTAAACGGTCAGGCTTGTTGCGCAATATTCAATTTTGCGACTATGAACAATGACCTTGTAATCATGCGGCTTACTAGACACAAGTTTTTTAAATATGATTTTTGGGTCAAGGAGGACTAATAAAACATGGATATAAAAGGGAAAACAAAAAAATCAATTGAAGGCGTTTTTGATAAAGTTCAGGAAGCCAAAATCAAAAAGGCTCTGGCGTTGGCTGAGTGGGCTGAGTGGAAGCTCCGGCCGCACGTGCTTTATAGTGCGCGGGTGTTCAGGACGCAGGGCCAAGTGGATGACAATAACAAATGGAGCTGTGGGATCGTGCATGATGGCATGGGCTACAGTCAACGTGGTGTTGTTTGGGATAGTTTTGGGTGGACATTTTCTCTTCCAGTAGCGACGGGTCCAACGCCAAAAGCAGCATGTGAAGCTTTCGATAAACTTTGGGAAGAAGGGTGTTGACAATCCTTTGTTGTGATATAATATTTGTGTTACAGGAGGGCTGTTGTGAGGACAATTCATAGAGGCGGCAGTAAATACGTTCGTCTCGAAGAGTACAGTGAGAGGTACGATCTCACTGGGTGGGATGTCGTTCGAGTGATGGCTGACTATCATCTGTTGCGAGCTAGTGATGTCGTTATCGTGTCTGATACACGCCCAGAAGACCAGAACACGTCAGATGGACGTGTGGAGAGCATGTCTTGTGTGAGCCTTTACATTCCGCTTGAGGTGGCTCAATGACCCCGAAGTTGTTATGGGGCGTCGATTTCGCGGTTGGTGAGAGTTGTTCTGTTGAGACCGTCGTTGAGCTTCCAGATGACAATAATGAAAATTTCATAATTACTTCGGTTTACAGCGGTGGATGGTTTGCTGAATGTTTTTGTAAACTGTGCCGTCGATGGATCAGTGTTGATTTGGACGAGCCATTTCCGCAGGAGTGTTCTAAGGAGTGTCATTACAGAACAAAGATAAGACCCTGTTTGTGGGTATAACAAGGAGAAGGAGATATGGCTCGAAGTCGGAGTCGAAGGAGAAGAAGAAAGCAAATCAAGCTTCAAGAAATTGAAGTCAATGAAATCCTGAGTCACACGTCAATTATTAACCAAATTCGCAAAGAACGAATTCGTCAAGATGATCAATGGGGTGGCCCTGAGCACGATGACAGGAACAGCATTGTCGATTGGCTTTCTTTTATCAACAAACAAGGACAAAAAGCATATAAGGCTCGTGGTTTAAGCAAAGAGAGAGTCGAGCGCAGTTGTTTGGTAAAAATAGCTGCTGTGGCTGTGGCTGCATTGGAGTCGATTGATAGAAAGAAATTCAATGAATCAAGGATGGTTAGAAAAAAATTGAACAAAAAACAACAAGAGACAAATCAAAGCATTCATTAGTAGGAGTCGAAGGAGAAGGAGTCGTAAATGCAACCCATGGACAGGATTATTTTTCCACTAGACGGCATGACACCAGCAAAGGCCGAGGAATGGATGGAGAGGCTTTCTGGTAATGTTGGCTATCTCAAGGTTGGCCTTGAGATGTTTACTAGGTGGGGTCCAAGGGCTGTTGATGTGGCTCAAAGTCATGGTCACTGTGTTATGCTTGACCTAAAACTTCACGACATACCTGCGACAATGGTTGGTGCTACATCTAGGGCTGTTGAGCTCGATGTTGAGCTCTTGACAGTGCATGCCAGTGCTGGACGAGAAGCCTTGAGGAGATGTGTTGCAGCGACTGAAGACACGAACACTTCTATTGTGGCTGTAACTGTGCTGACTAGCTTGGATGACGAATACATTCAGCGTGTTTTCCAGCCAAGAGATAATTCTAAACATCTTGATAAATTCGTCTCATACGATGTTCTCAATATTGTTGAAAGTTTGGCAAAAGAAGCGATTGATGCTGGTGTCGATTATTTTGTCTGTTCGCCGAATGAGGCGTCTTTGATTCGTATTTTGTCAAGAGATGCCACTATTATTACGCCTGGTATTCGACTTGCCGGTGATAAAGCACATGATCAGAAGCGTGTGAATACGCCTCGAGTTGCCATAAAGAATGGCGCTGACTTGCTTGTCATTGGGAGAACGATCAGAGAATCTCTTGATCCTATCGCAACAATTGACGACATATGTTCTGAGATAGAGGGGGTTGGTAATGTCTGACGATGTAAGACCAGTAGAATTTCTTATGGAACACATATTGAGGTCTATCAAGGATGGAAAAATTGAGCTTGCTCAGTATGTTGTCAGAGACGGAGGCGATGGACGTGTAACGGCTACATTTCGTATTGTAAAAGCCGGAAAGTTCAAGCCAAAACACAATGATGCTGATGGGATTACTATCAAGGGATGCCTTCGTTGTAATGGCGAAGACAGCGAATGTGATAACTGTGGTGGTCATGGGTGGGTTGTAGTGGATCGTTTTCCGTCTGGGCAACGTGATCGTGTGGAGGAGGTGTGATGTCTATAGTAATAGCTCTAGTTGGAATGTGTGGGTCTGGAAAGTCGTCGGCGGCTAGATTTTTCAATGCTGTTTATGGTTGGCCAATTGTCTATCTGGGCCAAGTCACGATGGACGAAGTGAAGCGCAGAGGTTTGCAAGTGTCTGAGAAAAACGAGCGTCTGGTTCGTGAAGATCTGCGCAATATACATGGCAAAGGAGCCTATGCAATTTTGACACTTCCAAAGATAAATGAAGTTCAGGCAAACAGTCCAGATACTACTGTGGTTCTAGATGGATTGTATAGCTGGAGTGAGTATGAGCAGTTTAGAGACAACCTACCTGGTTTGATTTTGGTTGCTATAGTTTCTCCTAAGCGTGTGCGTTACGAGCGTTTGTCAAGCCGACTGCTGCGTCCATTGTCTAAATCAGAAGCCGCAACCAGGGACGAAGCTGAAATAGTATTCTCTGAGAAAGGTGGTCCCATAGCAATAGCAGATTATTTTATAAACAATGATGATTCTTTTGTTT
>Ga0180433_10009506_pt1 | contig 11887 bp, 19 predicted proteins | sample SS_ome_8_FD_132980 | JGI IMG/M metagenome (GOLD analysis project Ga0180433, IMG submission 132980) | Hypersaline lake sediment archaeal communities from the Salton Sea, California, USA - SS_1_D_1 metaG | ecosystem: Environmental > Aquatic > Non-marine Saline and Alkaline > Hypersaline >... | reverse complement strand
CTAAAATAAATAAAAAATGCGCTAACTCAAGGATTATTTTGAACAGGTTAGATGGAAAAAAAAATGAATTTACTTTGAGACTTAGATACGATGAAGATATAAATCAAGATCATCTCCAAATAATACGACTTGCTTTTTCTATACCTTTATTAAATTATGCTTTATTTTCAAAGAAAATAAACCTACATTTTGATATAACTAAAGCTGATCTTGAACTATTAAATAAACTTAATAAAATTTTTTCAAGAGATATCTTTGTGAATAAGATTTTAAGAGCAAGAGCGAATTATATCCTACCGGAATTTCTTCCTAAAGAAAAAGATGTAAAATCTGAAGATGCATTACCTAAAGCAAAGATAAAACCAAAGAAGATACATCAAGATAGTTTTATTTCTAAAAACATGGATAAAAAAAGATGTGGTGTTTTATCTAGTGGTGGAAAAGAAAGTCTTCTTACATATGGGTTACTAAAGGAAATTGGTTGCAAAACTTATCCTTTGTATATAAATGAGAGTGGGGGTCATTGGCGAACGGCACTTACGGCTTATAGATATCATAAAAAAAATGATTCTAACACTCAAAAAGTCTGGACAAACATTGATAGATTCTATATTTTCATGCTTGATAATTTAAAATTTATTAGATCGGATCATAGAAAAATTTGGGCCGACACTTATCCTATTAGACTTTGTATATTTCCATTTTATGTATTTTGTCTTTTACCAATATTTTCCGATAATAAAATTGGGAATCTTTTCATAGGAAGTGAGTTTGACGACTTAAGGATTAAACCATTTTATTTAGGAATTCCTCATTATTTCGGCGTCTATGATCAACATCAAGACTATGATATCTTAATGAATGAGTGGTATGATAAAAGATTAAAAAGATTATATCAATGGTCCGCGGTTCGAAATATATCTGGATTGATAGTAGAAAAAATACTTACAAAAAGATACCCTAAACTAGCTAGCTTACAGCGTTCTTGTCATTCATGTCATTTTAAAAATGGAGAAATTATCCCATGTGGTAAATGTTCAAAATGTATGGGAATTTTGTTATTTTTGTTAGCAAATAAGGTAGATCCCAAAATCATGAAATTTAGACAGAAAGATGTCGAACTTTTTACAAAAAGAGTAACTATTAAAAATTTACGTCTAGATGAAGATGAAAAAAACCAATCATTTTATCTTATAGGGAAAAAAGACGGAATTCCTGAGGTAAATTCAATAGGTCATGTTGAAAAAATTCATGTTAATGAAAATACTTGTAAATTAGAATTAATCCCAACTCATTTAAGAAAAAATATTTTGAAAATTATTAAAAATTACACAACTGGTTTTTGCGAAATTAAAAATGGTAATTGGGTTTCTGTAAAAATAAAATAAATTTTTAGGTTACAAGCTCTTTAACCATCCTAAAAGCATCGTTTGTTCCAAAATATTGATATTTATAATAATTTTTTAAAATAGCTGTTTTTCTAAAACCAGATTTTTCATATAATCTTATTGCGGGAATGTTACCTGAAGATACTTCTAGTCTAGCTTTTATAATCGATTTATGATACATTTCTTCCTCAGCAGCAGCCAAAAGTTTTCTTCCAACTCCATTTCCTCTAAAACTCGGATCAACGTTTAAAGTTTCTATGCCTGCAACTTTTGTTCCATTTTTATAGAGTACTATTATAAACCCTCTGATAAGATTATTATTTGTTTCTGCCAAGCAAGAGCTGTTTGCATTTTTTATTAGATATTTTAACTGTTTAATGTTATAAGAATTATTTTCGTTGAAACATCTTTTTTCTAGCTCGGCTATTCTGTTTAGATCGTTTAATTCGATTTTACGTATTGGGTTATCATCCATGATAGCTTATCAGGAATTTGGCACCTATTCAAATATTTTTTTATATTAAAAGAAGGAGGTATAGAAAAGATTATAAATATGATGCTAGTCGGTATAATATAGGTATAAATTTTAAAATACAAATTAAAAAGGTAATTTATATGGATGATAAATTAAATATCACAGAAAAATTACAAAAAATTGTAAAACAAAGAAAAACCCAAATAATTACAAGCGAACGAGAAAGTAGTTATAAATACTCTAGATCAAATTTCAGTAGTTCATCTATTGAAGGTTATTTTAATACTAGCAATGATGAATAAAACCTTTAAATTTACTCATTTTTTAAGGCTTCTGCAATAATAAGAATACTCCCAAGTTGCATTTTAACTGAATTCCGAATGGGAAGCTGATAAAAATTCCCTCTTTCTTGAACATTTTTTCCAAGCGTTTTGATTTCGATGTCTGCGGAATCCATAAGTTGGCATATTTTTGGATTTCCACCTTTTACACATATGCTTTCTGCTACTCTCCAGATTTGACCTAAAAAGAAAAGGTCAAATATATCTAATAGTACCTCATTTTCAAAAACCTCTAAATTTGTCACAATTTTATCTTCAATTTTATCTAATATTCTTTTTTCGTGATCGAGAGAATTCTGCGCATTTGTTAGATGTTTTTCAGCAGCATCTAATAGAATAGGATCTGCTAAATCAGCATGGTTTTTAATTAAGTTGATAAATTTGATTGAATATCCAACCCTATTTTTTTTCCTTTGATACCTTTCATTCACAATTTCTTTTTTGTTTTTTTTAGATTGTTTTTTATCTTGTAGTTTTGCAGAAAGATACATTGGTACTTCGCAGTTAAAACTGAAACCTCCAATTTTTTGTTTGTACCATTCGTCACTGCATGCTCCTCGTTTTATTGTAGCTAACACTTCTGGATCCTTTTCTTTATAATAATCTATGTAATCTTTGAGGCCATACATCTGATAAAAACCAGGTTCAAACATTTTACCAAAAGGTACATCTGGTGCACTATCGGATAGTGGCATTCTACAACTTTTAGATAACTTTCTTAAATCATTATAAACCTCTTTTAAGTCCCTACTTAGATAGTAATATGCATTATAGAACCCAGAATGATGTAGATTACATAACAAGTCAGGTTTTTCGTCTTCTAAAACTTTTTTAACTGCCAATGTTTCAGGACGTGATTTTATCCATTTATAATGATTGTATTCTATAGGGAATGTCCATTCGTATTGATCCTCTGTTGGCTCTCTAAAATTTGATTTGGCTATCTCTGCAAAAGATTGTGGCATGTTAAACCATCCTTCATTTAATCTCATACCACGTCTTTCAAGGATTGGTATGAATAACCATCTCCAACCGAAAAAATTTTTTTCTGGGTGTGTTGCAAGCCAACGAGCAAGTAATGTAACAACTAAACTACCTAGTGGTTCATCACTGTGAGGAACTCCAGTAATTAAAGCCGTTTTTCCCCCTTTTCCCATTTCAATAATTACAAGAGGCTCATTGTCTATTGTTTTACCGATAACTTTGTGACTAACATTTGGGAGTTTTATTATTGAATTTACTAAATTATCAATCTCGCTAACCCTTAAAAACCTGCTATATGTCGGGATGTCCTTAAAAATGTCGTCATAGTTTTTTTCATCCATTTATAGATCTACCTCTATACCAAGACCTGGTTTGTTAGATGGTATAACAAAACCATCTTCATAATGTGCGCCACCTTTCACTACGTCTTGTTCAAAATCTAGAGCGGAATCTAAATCAGCATATTGAATATTTTTAAATGCACAGGCAAAGTGAACACCAGCAGCCATTGCAGCCATTGATTCGTTCATACATCCTACCATTACAGGTATTTCAGCTATTTCAGCGTAGGTATTTGCTTTTATTGCATTTGTTATTCCACCGATCTTCATTAGTTTTATATTTATCATATCCGCGATTTCCATCTTTACAAGTTTGAGACTATCTCTTAATGTCAAAGCAGTTTCATCAGCCATGATTGGAACTGGGCATTGAGCTGTTACCTCTTTAAGAGCATATAGGTACTTTGCAGGCGTTGGTTGTTCAAGCATTTCAATATCTGCTCCAAGTTTCTCTAACGTTTCAATTACACGAAGAGCTTTTTCAAGGGTGTATCCTTCGTTGGCATCCAAACGTAACTTTATGTTTGGACCAACAGTGTTTCTAATTGCTAGAGCTGTTTCTATATCCTGATCAGCATCCATCCCACATTTAATTTTTAAGCATGTAAATCCTTCAGATACAAATTTTTTTGCTTTTTCAACCATTGTATCAAAAGGATTTAAACCAATAGTAACTGAAGTTTCGATTTTATCTTTGTATCCTCCAAGAAGCTTATATAAGGGCATATCTGCATTTTTACCAATAATGTCATAAAGTGCCATATTGACACCTGCTCTTAATGAAGGATTGCCTCTTACTTTTTCTTCAATTCTATCGTTTAAATAATTTATTCTAATAGGATCTTCTCCAATTAAAATATCTTTGATAATATTATTAAAACAACTAATCACAGTTTCTTTGTTTTCAGATGTTACACTATCAGGTGTTGCGCATCCCCATCCAATAATCTCTTCATCTGTTTCAAATTTTAAAAATACGTTTTCCCCTACATCTACTGTCTCATTTGCAATGGAGAAAGGCTCTTTTAATTTAAGATCTATTGGAATAGTTTTTATTGACTTGATTTTCATTAAAGTCAAATAACATAAAAGGTTTTAATAATGCTTGTTTTTAATTAGATGTTATTCTACTTCTTCATCTGGTTCGATTGAAGGAGTTTCTGTTTTATACTTTTCGTATCCACCTTTTTCTTGTTTTTTTCCTTCTCTGTGAATTATATGATTACAAACTTTGCATCTTCCTTCTTCATCGAATTCTCTCCATTCCATACAAAAAAGACAAAAGTCATCATTACAAATTTTTACTTTCATACCTCACACTCAAGCCTATACTTTTAATGTGCTGTAAAATTTATTCAATCCATTTTTTTGTTTTATTATTTTTATAAATTCTTTTCTTATAGTCTTTATCTCTTGTTCAGATATTAATTTATCGTTTTTGGATAACTTACATTTTAGTTCGGTAATATTACCTTGTAATCTGCAGACAATAGGTCTTACAGGATAAATTAAGCACCTATCGTTTATTAAATAAGGGCATTTCATATTATTTTGTTTAAACTCTTCGATTGTCCATAAAACATTTTTAATTTTGTTTTTGTACATATAATTTCTAATTAAAATCTCTTCAGGTTCAAACCATACTATTGGTCCGCAACATTGATGACAATGCTCACATTTAATGTATGAAGGAATCGAAGAGTAAATTTTTTCTAGAGATTCTGTTATATTCTCTGCCAAAATATTTTATCCACCTTTAAGAAATTTAATTCTTGCGTCTTTTTCTAACTTTATATCATATTTTTTATTTTTATTCCCATGTTATTTAAACCGGAAAAACCTTTTTCTGTTAACTCATAATTTTTTTCTTGTTTTTTCATTATCCAATTTAGTTCAGTCATCCTTTTCATTATTACATTTCCTAGATGGGCGCCTAAATGTTCGTATAAAATACCATGATTACTTTCAAAACAAATATTAACTGTTTTTCTTTTTTCTGATCGGAGTTTGTTAATATCAACTCCAATAATTTCTAGTTCATCCCATCCTTTTTCTGTAATTTCATATTCCTCATCAACTAATTCTATTAATTTTTCTTTAATAAAAAATTTTAAAATTGCTTCTCCTAATATGCCACCTATGTGGTCATAACATATTTTTATAGTTTTTCCTTTATTGAGGGATTTAGAGCACATTTTATTCTATATCTCCACCAGTAATCTTTTTTTTGGGTGACAAAAGTCTTGTGGTATATCCTGCTATTCTATTTCTTGTTTTTTTACTTTGAACATCTGTAAGTTCAGAAACTTTTTTTTTATTATACTGAAAGTCATTTTTTTTAAACTCATTCGGATATTTTTCTATTAGTTCTTTTGATATATTTTTTATATTAAGTTGTCTAATGTTTCCCAAATAAAACACCTCCATTGTATAGGGATATCCTGCATGGTGTTGGAAGTTTGGATGATGCTTTACTTAAAGCTTCTTTTGCAAAAATCATATTTTTTTCTAGAGTTTCAACAGTTATTATAATTTGATTTGGTTTAACACGTGCCGCAGTCCCCACTGTTTTTCCAAATGATCTTCTCATTCCTTGACTAACACGATCTGCACCTGCACCGGTTGCCTGTTTATTTTCTCTTAGGACATTATGTGGATAAACTCTAACGTGAAGTCTATAATCAGTTGCGCCTGCTTTTTTTTCTAAAAATCGATTTGCGGCGATACGAGCGCTCTCAAGAGATTTGTCTCGTATCTGACATTTCTCAATAGCTGTAAGAACTATTTTTATTGGAAATTTTTCTGCTTTATTCCCTGTTACAAACTGACTAATATGTGATACTGGAACTCCCCCCATATATTCTCTTCTAGTGTATGCTTGTTGTTTTATGCTTCTATACATCCTACTTGGTTTACGCGCCATATTAATGCTCCTTAAAATCTTATTTTTATTCTATAAACAGTCTATAAGTTGTTTATAAGATTATAAAATTTGAGAGCGTTTTCCAAGGGAAAACTTAAAAAAATTAGAAAATCCAAGAATAATTATTTAAAAATAGTTTTTTTATTTAATTTTATGGTCTTTTCTTTGCAATTCATTAATTTGCTCTTTTAGTTTATCTAATGCTTTTTCTTTGTCGTTTCCTAATCCTAAAAACTCGGGACTTATTTCTCCTGATTTTATTTGTTTAATCCACTTCTCTAATACCTTTTTTTGATACATATCTTATAATTTCTCCTTGTATGAATCTTTGTAGGTAGTTTACTTGTTAATCATCTTCATCGTCATATTTTTCTTTAGGTGTATAATCATCAAATATGCTTAATTCTTCTCGTTCTTCATTATTCATTCTTTTTTTAATTTTTTTTGGTGGCATATGCTTTTTCCTCCTTTTTATGATTTTTTAAAAATATAAATATGATATTTATTAAACTTGAGAGTGTTTTCCAAGGAAAAAAATAAAAAAATAAAAGAAAACAAAAGTTAAAATTGATAAAACATCAGGAATTTTATGATAACATTTGGAAAAAAATATCTGTATTCGAAACAATTGCATAAAATGCTGTATAAAAACTTCAATGTTGCTCTCAAATAGAGATATTGAAAAAATTGAGGAAATAGGTTATGATAGACATTATTTTACTAAAAGTAAAAAAGGTTGGTTAAAATTAAAAAATAAAGATGGAAAATGTGTTTTTCATAATGGCAAGATCTGCACGATATATGATAACAGACCTGAAGGATGTATGTTATATCCTCTTATTTTTAATAGAGAAAATAAAAGTGCTGTTGTAGATGAAGATTGTCCATATGAAAATTGTTTTAGATTTAATAAAAAAAGTGTTTTTCAATTATATAATTTAGTTACAAGAATTGTTTCTGAAAGAAAAAATAGGAAAAACAACAAATAGGATTAAATTCAGACTTTTTTGGTAAATTCAAGTATGATACTTTTTAAGACGTTTTACTCCTTCATCATAATTTATCCAATTATCATGCCATTCTGAGTTATGATATTTTAACTTGTTTAAAACATACTGTCGTATCCATTTTGTTTTAACTTCATCATCCGCATGTTTCTTAACTTGTTTAGCAATATCTCGTGCTACGTTTACAGGCGCACCTGCTTTAACTGTACTTACCACAATTTTTTCTTTAATAAATGGTTCTTTTTTTCCATTCTTTTTTATCACATTTTTCATATTATTATCCTCTGGCTTTAATTTTATTTTTTCTAAAGATTGTATATAATTATTGTTTAATGTTTGGAAATTATAATACATATCTGTTCTTAAACGATCGATAAGATGAGAAGCAGTTCTTAAAGAATTCACAAGTTCTTTATCTTGTTCTTCAGGTATTATTTCAAATTTCTTATACTTTCCAGAATAAGCTAAAAGATCATCTCCACCTTCTATTTTTTCTACTTTTGCAAGAGGCTGAGGTGGTACAAATTCTCCTTCATCTTGTAACTCTCTTATTTGCTCAGATGATAAAGGACGGATTTTTAATCTTTCAACAAATTCTTGTATCTTTGATTTTTCACCTTCTGCTATGATATGAACAGTTTTATCAGGTTTATTTATGATTCTACCAACAATTCCAAGATCATCTGCAATATCTGATACTCTGTATCTAAAGCTGACCATCTGAACAGATCCATGAACAGTTAATTCCACACGAACTTTTTTTTCATCCATATTAAATTTTTTATACTCCTAATTCCGTTGTCTATACAATAGACCTTTGATAAATACCATAAATTCATAAAAATATCCAGAGAAAAACCCAAAAAATTAATAAAAAAACACCACTAAACACGGAATAATGTATAAAAAATGTAAACTTATTTTATATCTTAGGGTATTTCTAAAGGTGAAATAAACTCTCTATCGGCCTCGAGGACACTAACAATTTCTTCATCTTTCAAACCAAGTGGAAGAAGTTGTATTCTAATGATTTCTTTTAATTCTTTATATGAAGGTGCAACCATAAAAACTGCTAATCTTTTATTTCCGGATATTTGGTATACTCTTAACACATTTTTTACTTTTTTTACCTTATCTGTAATTGAATCAAGATCAGAAGATGAGACAGGATTTGCAAATATCATAGCAAAAAAGTTCAAACCAAGAGCCGTCTTATCAATAAGAGCGGTATAGCCCTGAATAATTCCAACTCTTTCCATTGCTTTAATTCGATCTCTGATTGTAGTTTCTGATCTTTTAAGCTCAGCAGCTATTTCTTTATATGTCATACGTCCATCTTTCTGAAGTAAGAATATTATTTGTTTGTTGATTTTATCAATCTTCATAAACCTCTAATATATAGTATTAATGCTATTTAAAAAACTTATTGTTTTTGTTACAAAAAATAGAGACGTAGACAAGAGCACTATAGGATTGGGATGGTAATGCAAACATTATAAGATGTTTACTCTATGTCATACGTCCTTTTTAATCAAATTATCAACTTTTAATTATCATTATCTAATATGTGATATCATGTTATTTGCTATCTAAGATCGTTTAATGTCTTCCCCCATGGGTTTTTAGTTTTCGTTTTATTTGTTTTTTTATTTTCAGGTTTTCTCTTAATCATTTATTTTCCTTCTAATTATCATCTAAATCATGAAAGAATACTAAAAACTAAGAATATTAAGTAAATCAATATTAATGAACCTATGAAAAACCGATGGTTCAATACAAACGGTTTCTTAAGATTAGACATTTTATTTTTCTCCTTTTAATTTGTAAAATAATAACTAATGGATTTATCAATATTGAGCTTATAAAACAAGGAAAAAAAACATAAAAAATGGAGAAAAAAAGGAAATTTTTATTATAAAGCCATTTTTGTATATTTTACGCCCGCATCGGAATTTTAGCGCGTATTTACCGGTATTTTATCAGGCTCTATATCTGTTGGTGTATTTTTGGTTTTTTAATTATCGAATCGATTAACATGAATTATAAGGGATGAAATATTGACTTGGTTTACCGGTAAATAATAAGATTTTATTATATTGAAATGAATTTTGAAAAATGTATAATTAAACAGGTTTTTTCTTTTCGAAATACAACCAAGCGAGAATTACAAATAGAATAACAATTATTCCCCACAAAAGAACCCAGCTGTATACAGGAATTGCATCATCATAGCCTAATAGAAATATCGGTAAGACTATCAAAGCTGCTACAATGCTCCCTAGCACCAAACCATAAGTATAGATTTTACTCCACTTTTTATATTTCATTATCTAAAATATATTTTTTATGCTGTTTTAAAATTTTGTATAAAATAAATAGAAAAAGTCTTTTAGGCTAATAGAGATGATATTTGAACTCGGTTTTACCGGTAAATTTATGCCCGCATCGGGATTTGAGCACGTAAATGACGTCACATTTTTGCGTTCCATATCTGTTAACAACATATTATTTTTTAATGTTTCGAATCGTTTAATGATTGATGAAAAATCCCTAGATGGGTGCGTATTACAAAGGTTAAAAGCCCAACAGGGTTACAATTTTATTAAAAAGTATGTCGGGGGCGGGAATGAGTGTTAATTGTTAAAATCCCGCCCCAAAAAAATACATAAAATCGTGATTTAACATATCACAAACTTCATTCTGCAAATAAAAGTATTGATGAATACCACACTGAGAGGGAGATTTGGGCTTAATTTAGGGTGTTATTCCGTGCTAAGATATAGCAAAATACTTAATCCAATTATCTCAAATATTGATACCATCACTATTATTCCTCCAAGTCCCCCAAATCCAAATCCAATGCTTTCACGGATATGCATGTATGGAATTGCTGAAGAGACAAATAAAGAGCGCATGGTATTGACCGATAAAATTGATTGAATGAACAAGGGAGTTAAAAAGAACAGTAAACCAACAATATATTTTGAATTCGTTTTTAAAAAGATTTTAATATAAATTATAATAAGACCAAGTAAAAGATAAAGGCTAATACAAATGATGATAACTCCTAATGATGGTAAAATGATGTCTGATGTTGTTAATGGTTCAGGATTAAAATCCGCACCTGGCTGATGAGGAAAGTCTCTATCTTCCATATCCTCAATTCTTTGGTTTGCTTCATTAACAAATACGCCTGATAGTAACAACCCAGTTATAACCCCAAATAAAACTAATAACAATATTATTTTTATTGCTTTTTTATTGTATATCATATTTTTTTCTTCATTTATTGGAATTTGATTCATTCTTTCACCTATTTATATTTCTTCTAATTAATTTGTTTTCTTCCCAATTTCATACCAAATTTGGTAGAAAATATGCTTATTTTGTTCAAGTTCGTCTGATGGAAAATATGTCTTTCCGTATCCCCCACCAACTGAGGTAATGATTTTATTTTCTTCAAGAACTTTTAGATGGTAACGAACTGTTTTGTATTCTATATTAAGAATATTAGAAAGTTCATTTGCGTTTTGAGGTTTTTTAAAAAGCTCATCCAATATTCTCCCACGATTAGCACCGCCTAGAGAATTGGCGATAAGCCAGTATAGAACATTTTTAATGGAGCTCATTAAACAAACCTTTCATGAGAATTGTAAAACTCATTAATACATTTTGTCAAAATTTGGGAATGATTTGGGAATAAATTGGAGTTAAATTGTAAAAAATGAATATAAAATACTCTGTTATAATGGTTAACTGATAAAAAAAACTGAGGGACAAAAAATGAAAAAAACTAGCAAAAAACTTGTTGGTGGGCTTATAGTTGTTGTCATAATAGTAACTGTTGGAGCTGTGTTTGCTACCGCACAAGATGATGGAACAACTGAAGAATTTACCCTGCAGGAGAATTTTTTGGGTAGACATCATATGGATGGACCTGGATCTTTTAACAATAATCTAACTGAGCATGGATTTTTTTTCTATGATTTAACAGAAGAGCAGCAAGCTGAAATCGATGAACTCAGAACAAGTCTACAAGATCAAGGAGCAAACTATTCAGAAATACAAGCGACAATTAATGCAAAACTCGATGAATTTGGAGTGTTTGATCAAAGATTAGAAAATGAAATTGAACAAACTGAGCAACGACTACAGATGTTAAATAGACAAAAAGAGTTGAGAGAACAAGGATACAGTTGGGGCGAGATTAGGACTATTATACAAAATGAATTTGGCATAGAATATCCTATTCAAGGTGACAATCATGATATGATGGGTCGACGTGGTTTCGGTCGAGGACCATGCGGAGATCCAGAGGGTTTTATGCCCGGTGAGGAAACTTAATCAGTAAGACATCCCACCCCACTCCACCACCTAAAAACTTTGAGAAGGGGGTTTTTTCCCCTCCTTCTCCTCCCCCTTACTTAT
>Ga0180433_10009505_pt1 | contig 11891 bp, 2 predicted proteins | sample SS_ome_8_FD_132980 | JGI IMG/M metagenome (GOLD analysis project Ga0180433, IMG submission 132980) | Hypersaline lake sediment archaeal communities from the Salton Sea, California, USA - SS_1_D_1 metaG | ecosystem: Environmental > Aquatic > Non-marine Saline and Alkaline > Hypersaline > Sediment... | reverse complement strand
TTTGCCCTGGGCCTTGAGACCCCCAGCCAGGAAGAAGTAGCCCACGGTGATGTGGCACCCCTTGATGATAATGGACAGCCACAGCCTGATGGCAGCATCACGGTTGGCGATGCCCTGGTGATATTGAGAAAGGCACTCGGCCTTGTGGACTGGGACATATCTAAAGAAACACATACCATCAGTGCCGATGGAGGGAGTATAGAGTTATCTAATGGCGCAACCCTTACCGTTCCCCCAAACAGCACTGCAATACCGGTTGAAGTCTTATTTGCTGAGACCCCGACCCCTCCACATATTGGCGAAGAAATTTTACAGGCATATGCATTTGCAACAGACAGCGAGCTTTTGACATCAAACTTCACTATCCCTGTTGAGGCAACCGATGTAACCTCTGCCGATCAGCTCATGATTGTTTACATGCAGAGGCAAGCTGGGCCGGCAGACCCTGTTTATTTTACCTATGATCCGAGTGCACATACCGTTAGTTTTTCTTTGCCTAACAACTGGACCTTTGAACATTTACGGGCTCCAGCAAAAGCCAACCTGATACATCAAAATAGAGACACAACTACACCCCAAGAAAACAATAAGGGCAACACCATCTTAATCATACGCGATACCCCCTATCCCTCTGTCACAGGTAAGTCTGGCCCCATTCCAATGCCCTTCTTTGAACAGGGCAACGCAGGAACCTGCTGGGCCAATAGTGGTAAAATGCTCCAAAAGAGCCTTTATTCCGGATACTTAGGGGCAGGATTTACCTATGAGGTGTTTCAATTCATGAGAATGCTTAACATAGGGCTCAATGGGGGCATATATTACGATTCTGACTATGACAAATTTGTAGATCTTATAGGAAGAGGAAAAACCGTAAGATGGAATGAGCATTATTCGTTTTCAAGCGCACAAAAAAAGATAGCGGAAGAGCTTGACAGGGGGAATCCGGTTATTTTTGTAAGGCTTGACCATGTGGTTTTAGTTCTTGGCTACGAAACAGACATCGCCGGCGATATATACTTAACCCAGCATAACCCCCAAGGTGTAGGAGTCGAAAAAGGTTTTTACGAAAGTGAAAATTGGAAAGATATAGCCACACTTTGGAATTGGCAAGATGTTATCGCGGTAATCTGGGCAGAAGACACCCCGGATCCTGGCCGGGCATTACAGAGCATAAATTTACCGGGTCAGGATGAACCTGATACACTCTATTTTGAAGGCAAGAAAAATGAAAGCGGTGACCCTAATATACGATTGTATCTTGCATTTGATCACACCTTTGAAGATGGCTACCGCTGGAGCTCACCTCCAGATAAAGAAAACACCAACCATTTTCCAAAAAACGTCAGCCAGCTATTCTTTGAACTACCTGTTTACAATGCCGACCTCCAGAATAGCGCAACTGTGAACTTCGGCATCAAGGTATACGAGAAAGATAGCTCATCAAATGAGGTGGTCTTTTCAAAGGATATCGTTATTACACCAAAAAGTAACTCTACTGTAAAGGGAGATTTAGATCTCACGCCTCTACGGGTAAACCTGAAGGAAGAATCCGAATGTGTGCTGTACATAACACTGGAGAAGGGCACGGAAAGGACAACATCAATTCCGATAGATAATTTTTTCCTTCAGCCCCTTAAACTTGAAATCACGCTAACTATTCCAGGGGCATCAACAAACACCGCTGGAAACTATGAAATAGTAGCTGATGGCGCAACATACACTATTAAGGCTGAAGTCAAGGACAAGGATGGAAATACGGCCCCGGATGGCATACAGCTGGAGTTCTTAACAACAGCAGGAACCCTCTCTGCCACCACTGCCACCACCACAAACGGCGAGGCCACAGTAACGCTCACCAGCCCCACTGCCATAGGTTCTGCAGACATTAACGCCACAGTCGGTGAGGTGAGCGGCACAGCTAAGGTAGACTTTATTGCAGGCCCTATTTCAAGCCTTACCCTGAGCGCAAATCCCGCCACCCTGCCTGCAGATGGGAGCTCTACAAGCACTATTGAGATAAAGGCATCTGATGCAAACGGCAACCCTGTCGCAGATTCGTCTATTGGTATTACTGCAGAACATGGAACGCTCTCTGCTGCCAGCGCCGCAACAGATAAAAATGGAGTAGCCACGGTAGTTTACACCTCACCATTTACAGTTCCGGAGGGAGGCACGGACACGGTGACGGCAACTGCGGAGAATAACGCCTCCAATACAATAAGCATTGCACTTAACTATAACCCTATTGTAACTATAAGTGCGTCACCTCAAACAGGCTCTCAACCACTGCAGGTAACTGCCGTCTGCACCGTGAGTGATCATAACTGGAAAGTAGATCATTACGATTTCTATTTCGGAGGCAATCTAGTTACCAGCACTGACGGCACTGCCATATTCACATTTACCACAGACGGGACATATGATATCTATTGCGAGGTTGTCGGTAAAGACGGGATGACGATAACCTCGGATACGATATACATTGCTGTTGGGCAAGCCGGTATTAATAGCTATACCCAGGGATTATGCCCAATACCCACTGGGAACAACATTCACTATGTAACATTAGGCGAGTATTATGAAAAAACAGATGGTACCCTTTCTGTTAAAGTGGGTCCTGAAATAACATACAATCAAGACACCGGCCTTCCTTCTCATTTATATTGCTACGTTGATAAACCAATTGATGAATATGATACAATGATTATCTCCGGTTGGACCTATGTTATAGAAGAATTGTGTGCTGAATATAGCTGGTGGGAAAATGGAAATTTGCTTTATGAGAGGCATTACTCGGAAGGCGAGTTCACTGGTACCGTTAAAGGTTGGTATAAAAATGGAACATTACAATCTATGACAACATTTGCAAATGGTAAGAAAGAAGGCTTACACCGGGACTGGTGCCAAAACGGACAAATCGAAACCAATGGGGATTACATAAATGATAAGAAAAGCGGACTCTGGACTTACTGGACGTGTGATGGCGTCAGATACCGTATGGAAACCTTTTCAGAAGATGAACTAGATGGATACACTGCCGCCTTTGACTTAAATACAGGGAATATGCTTAGTGAAGGACACATGCAATATATTGCCGCTGAAGATCTGAGTTCTCCAGTCGGCCACTGGAGTTACTGGTATGAAGATGGAAGCCTCAAGATGGAAGGAGAGTACCGATATTTTGATGACTTACATGGATCTTACGAGGATGGCACATGGACGTACTATTTTGATAATGGAAATATATGGAAGACCGGTAAATTTATAAAAGGCAAAGAGGATGGACTGTGGTCTTACTATTATTATACGCCTGATGGAGAATTACACAGTACGAAAGAATATTCGAACGGTTCTTTGATAGAAGAATGTCATTATAGGGATAATATAATTGGTAGTGAATGGATCTGTACTACCTACAGCCAATAAATTCTTGTTAAAAATTTTTCGTCAAATGCAATCTCTTAACATATTGTACGTACTTAGGAAGCAACAGGAGGCATTTTAAGCATTTTAGCAACAACCATGCACCATATAAATAATGATGGCAGATATATCGTATAAAATCGGGCGTTTCAAGATTTTGCGCAGAATCGGCAAAGGGGCGCAGGGAAGCGTTTTCATGGCAGAAGATCCCTATCTTCAACGTCGTGTTGCCATAAAGGTCCTCACCTTTAAATCGGAGGATGAAAGGGTTAGAAAAAAGGCATTACTTCAGGAAGCCGGGGCTGTTGGAAGGTTAAAACATCCCAATATTATCCCGATCTTTGAGGCCGACGATTTTAAAGGAACCACCTATCTTGTGTTTGAATATGTACATGGCATTTCCCTTAAGCAGCTTTTAGAAAAAACTCGCCTTTCCGTATCGCAATCCCTTAAGATTATCACGCAGGTTTTAGATGGCGTTGCCTATGCCCATGAACACGGTATTATCCACAGGGATTTGAAACCCTCAAACATATTAATCTCAAACAAAGGTGCGCCAAGGATAACGGATTTTGGCATTTCTGAAAAGGTGGGCGCCCATAATCTGGGCGGCAATGTTTTGAAGGGATCACTTCCCTATATGGCACCCGAGCATTTTTCCGAAAAACCTATATACCCGAGTTCTGATATCTTTTCAGTAGGCCTTATACTGCACGAAATGCTTACTCATGTGCAGGCTATTAACGCTGACAATGAATTTGCCATCATCTATAAGATTAATTTTGAACCCTCAGTTGCACCATCTTTGATGAATCCCAGGGTAGATACGATGCTGGACGAAATTGTCTTAAAGGCGGTTCAAAAAGAGCCGGAAGCAAGGTATCCTGATGCGGCAAGCATGAAACAAGAAATTTACCACTACCTTGCTATGAAAAGAGGCGTGAAAGTATCTCCATTACGCAAGGAGGAAACTAACAGCACAGTCGATTTTTTGTTACGGCGCATGAAACACAAGTCCGACTTCCCCGCCTTCTCTGCCAGTATCTTAGAAATCAATAACAAGGCCTCTTCTACAAGCAATGTTTCAGCATCAGAGCTGGCGAACACAATCTTAAAAGACTACGCCTTAACCAACAAGCTGCTGAAGCTCGCAAATTCAGCATTTTACAGACAGATTAAGGGAGGCGTTTCCGACATAAACAAGGCGGTAGTTCTTCTTGGTTTTGAACAGGTTCGATTGGCTTCCTCAAGCCTTATGCTCTTTAATCACTTCGAGGATAATTCATCCCCAATTGAACTGAGAGATGCCATAATAAAATCCTTTATGAGCGGTATAATCGCACGAGATATAGCTATTCAAGAGGGAATCAAAAAGGAGGAAACCGGCTTTCTGTGCTCAATGTTTCATAACCTTGGGAAAAATTTGACCATTTATTACTTCCCTGAAGAGTACGAGGAGATAAAAAATCAAATTTCTGAGAAAAATATCGACATGCAGCATTCTGCCCTTGACATTTTAGGTATATCCTTTGATGAATTAGGTGTCAGTGTAGCCAGGGAATGGAAGTTTCCAGAGAGCATTATATACAGTATGCGAAGCCTACCTGACGGCACGCCGGAACCGCCCATCTCTGCTCTGGATAAACTGCGACATTATTCGGTTTTCGCAAATGAGTTGTGTGAACTTGTAGATAATAATCAGGCAGATACAATTTCTGATTCTTTCGGTCATTTAATAAAGCGGTTCAACCAGAGCTTCAGCATCTCAAACGAGCAACTTGACGGCCTGCTTGATACTTCGATCAAAAAAATACTTACTTACGCGTCAGTCCTTGATATTGACACAAAAAAAAGCCCTTTCATCCAAAACCTTCTCAAATTTGTTGAGTTTGAAGATACCTTAAATAAGTCAAAGGTGCAGGAAAATAAGAAGCTTATCACAGATAAACTGCCCGATGCTGGTAATAGCGGCTTTTCTTCTCTCTTAACCAGGATCTGGTATCGAATAACAACATCGTTTAAAAAATAGACTGCTATGTGCTAAAGCCGATAGCTTGAGGGTCAGAGGCACAAAGGCAGAGATGCGCTGGTTTTTGAGACGTATTATTTTTTCTTCGTGCCTGCCTGTCGGCAGACAGGCCTTCTCCATCATGCCCTTTTTGACCGACTGATTCAGAGCCGCTATTGCAAGGAGCAAAAATCTAATTTAAAATAAATGTTTAAATAGAGATATAAGCAGCGGATTTTTTTACGCCTAGGAAAAATTTGTATAGAATTTATTTGCGTGAGCGTTCATAATATGGTATTTTTATCAAAGTTAATGAACTGCTATTCAGAATAAAACTAAATCCGCTTTTTTGAAAAATTTTTTTGACCCTGTTAAACGCTTCTTCATAATTATGATTCTATCTGTTTGTATCTAATCGCTGCCTGAACACTTATGAGACCATAAAAACTATCTCACATCAAAAAAGCCTAAACACCCTCAAAACAGCATTATCTTGAAAGTCTACCAAACCTAGAAAATCTTTTACTCTTTTAAAGGCTTCAAATACTGCCCAAAAAAGCCATTTTTGATAAGAATAATATCATAAAAAAGGAAATTTAGAAGAATGGATGATAAATCACCCGTTTATAATAGTATGATTGCAAGAACCTACGTAGAGTACCTCGGAAAAAACTATCCAGATATAGACCCTGGTCCTATCCTGGAGTATGCGGGAATGAGCCGTCATGAAATAGAGGATCCCGGCTATTGGTACAGCCAGCATCAGGTTAATAAATTTCACGAGATACTGGTTAAAAAGACAGGCAATCCGAATATCTCAAGGGAGGTAGGTCGTTATGCAGCCTTGTCAAAGGGACCCGGTACATTAAAAAAATATGCATTAGGCTTTATGAGCCCAATTTTCGCTTACCTTATGATAGACAAGCTATATCCCCTTGCAAGCCGAGGTGCAACCGCCAGGGCAAAAAAACTCGGCCCAAATAAGGTAGAAATCCTAATCACACCAAAGCCAGGGATTAATGAAAGACTTCAACAATGTGAAAACAGAATGGGGCAATTTGAGGCAGCCGCAAAAGTGTTCACTGGAAGATTTGCTAAAATTGAACACCCTTCATGTTTACACAAAGACGATGATTGCGGCCGTTATATAATCTCCTGGGATAAAACTCGCTCACTTAGCTGGAAACGTATATCTAACTATTCAATGCTACTTGGTATCATGGCTGTTATTGCCTTATTCTTTTTATTACCTGTCACGCACTGGCTAGCCTTTGTTGTAATCTGTACAATCTCGACCTTTATTGTATCAATGTTTTCCGCGTATGTTGAAAGGGAGGAGTTGACTGAGATTATTGAAACACAGGGCAATACAGCCAAAGAGCTTTTGAATGAAACCAACACCCGATACAACAATGCATTGCTTGCCCAGGAGATCGGTCAGTCCGCCTCTACTCTGTTAGAGGTAGAAAAGCTGGTCAAATCTGTCGTTAAGGCCATAGAAAAACGGCTGGATTTCGATCGAGGTGGGATATGGCTGGCCAATAAAGAAAAAACTCGGCTCTTTTTCAACGTCGGTTTTGGATATAACCCGGATATAGAGGAGCTGTTAAAAAATACAAATTTTTCCCTGGAAAACAATGCATCAACAAACGTGGTTATCCAATCTTTTAAACAAAGGAGGCCATGCCTGGTAAGTGATATAAGTCACATAAAAAAAGGCCTTTCTGAAAGGGGCCTTGAGTTCGTCGACCGGATTGGCGCCGAATCCTTTATCTGCGCTCCGGTTGCTTATAAGGATGAATCTCTTGGCCTAATACTGGTAGATAACCTCACATCCAAAAGACCGCTTACCCAGACTGATATGAATCTTCTAATGGGAGTTGCCTCACAGATCGCTGTCAGTATCATTAATGCCTCGTCATTCAATAGGCTTATAGAGAGTGAGGAAAAATATCGTTCAATGTTAGAGGCAAACCCTGACCCTGTAGCGGTTTATGATATGAAGGGAGGAGTAACCTATCTAAACCCTGCCTTTTCAGAGGTCTTTGGCTGGACCATGAAGGATTGTTTGGGTAAAAAAATGGATATGTTTGTACCTGAAAAAAACTGGCCGGAAACCAATATGATGATTAAGAAGGTATTAAATGGAGATACCTTTTCCGGCATTGAAACCAGTAGATATACCGAGAAAGGAGATATCATCCCTGTAAGCATAAGTGGTTCAACCTATAAAAATAAGGATGGCAAGCCAATTGGTAGTGTTATTACTTTGCGAGATATTAGAAAGCAAAAGAGATTGGAATCTCAACTGCTCCATGCAAAAAAAATGGAGGCCATTGGGACCCTTGCAGGCGGGGTTGCCCACGATCTTAACAATATTCTAAGCGGGCTTGTAAGTTATCCGGACCTTTTGCTGATGGACATTCCCGAAGACAGCCATTTAAGAAAACCTATAGTAACCATTAAACAATCAGGAGAAAAAGCTGCAAGCATTGTCCAGGACCTGCTAACCTTGGCAAGGAGGGGCGTTAATACCACTGAGGTAGTAAATTTAAATAGTATTATATCTGATTATTTAAAAAGCCCAGAATATGAAAAAATGAGATCATTGTACCCCAATATTACAGTCAAAACTGATCTTGAAAAAAGCCTGTTTAATATCTTAGGCTCAGATGTTCACATCTCAAAATCTTTTATGAATTTAGTTTCTAATGCATTCGAGGCCATGCCCGAAGGGGGAGAGATACGCATATCCACGGAAAATCAATACATTGACAGGCCCATAAAGGGATATGACTACGTAAAAGATGGCGACTATGTTACGCTCACCGTTTCTGATAATGGAGTAGGAATGTCAGAGATGGATATAAAAAATATATTTGAGCCATTTTATACCAAAAAAAAGATGGGGAGAAGCGGAACAGGTTTAGGGATGGCTATTGTATGGGGAACGGTAAAGGACCATAGAGGATACATAAATGTTCAAAGTAGGGTAGGAAAAGGAACCACATTCAATCTTTATTTTCCAGTGACCATGGAAGACATTTTATCAGACAAAACTCACCTGCCCATCGAAAAATATATAGGAAATGGAGAGTCCATTCTGGTTGTGGATGATGTGGAAGAGCAAAGAGAAATAGCATCACTAATACTGAAGAAACTCGGCTATTCAGTTACATCTGTCCCGAGTGGGGATAAGGCAGTTGATTACCTAAAAAATAACCAGGCAGATCTTATAGTTTTAGATATGATAATGGAGCCTGGAATGGATGGGTTTGATACGTACAAAAAGATCATTGAATTTCATCCTGGTCAGAAGGCAATAATTGCAAGTGGCTTTTCTGAGACAGGCCGCGTGAAGGAAACTCAAAAATTAGGTGCAGGCCAGTATATAAAAAAGCCTTACAGTATTGAGAAAATAGGTATAGCCGTAAAGGATGAATTGGCCTCTTAAAAGGGTAAATCTTCTAGCCTGACCCACATGCCGGCGGGCTCATAAACCTGCTCAATCATAAGTCAACGACTATCCCTAAAAGGGGTAGCTTGAGGGTCAAAGGCACAGAGGCACACAGGCACAGAGTTTTTGAGACGCATTATTTCTTCTTTTTGCCGGCCTGTGCGATGCACGCAGACAGCCCTTTGCCACGTTGCCCCTTTGTAGTCCTGACCCAGACCTCGCATTGCAACAAATACGTTTATAACACCGCTTAGGAGGGTAATACATAGTGGACTACCTATTCATAAGTCGTACCTGCCGATCCCGTCACGCTCTCGGGACGGCGAGGGCAGACTTAATAAGTAAAAATTATTAAACTAAAGTCTTCGCCAGTCGAAGCGAAGCGGACTTGTCCGCCAATCTTTGTGGCGGAGATCCCGCTTTGTGGGAAAAAAGGCGAGGGTTTTCCTCCCATATCCCGAGGGAGACAATAAATCTTAAGAAATTGCCATAAGACTTGTAGACTGGAAATGATAACTCATCAGTTAAATGGCACGCGAATCAAGGTTAAAACAAAAATTATTTTAATCTTATTCATATTTTTTTTGAAGATTATTGCATATATTTTATGGTATAAAAAAAATTATATATTTCAATCCATTTATTGGCTCACCCGTGTACTATATAACACTGTTTCTATTCTCTGAGAGTTCTGTGTAAGCATTAGAATTTGCAGACTGGCTTCATGAACCGAAATCTTGCATGTCTTTTCTTATTTACCCCGGCCTAGAAGCCACTTAAGCCCAATGCGAGCCGATCGAACACAAAGAGTTGGGGGTAGTTTAATTTTGAAGAAAAGGGTTATGTTCCAATATCGAAAAGAATTTATGGACGGGAATGGAGATAGTTCTAAAGCTCCTTCCTGCTAATTATCAGGGCAGGCTAGCTAACCTGCTAATATGTTTCTGAGCTTTATCACTTCTTAAAAAATACATAAAAAATGCAGTTTCTATTAGTTTAAAATTTCGTTATAAGGGCGCGTACCATTAATGTCCCTGGAGGATAGCATGAAAAAGCTGTTTTTGATTTTTTTTGTTATCTTTTCTTTTATAGCAGTTTTAATAAACGATTGCTTCTCTGCCTTGAATTCTAAAAAATCTGCCACCTCACCAAAATTAAAGGCCTTTGCATCTTACGAAAAACTCCCCCTCTTCTTCATCGAAAACAGGGGTCAACTCAACGACAAGGTGTGCTATTACCTGAAGGGAAGAAAGGCCGGCATATATTTCACAAAAGAGGCAATAGTCTATGACCTATTGAGCCCCCTTAAAGAAAAAAACAGCTCACAATTAGTGAACAACAAGCAGGAGGCATTCAACAGGTTCTCGTTCATCATAAAGCCTGTTGGAGCAAATAGAGATGTCAGACTCTATGCGAAAGAAGAACGCTCGGGGAGGGTAAACTACCTCCGTGGAAACAACCCTGAACGCTGGCTCACGAACATCCCCCTTTATAAGACCATTATATATAAGGGGCTCTACAAGGGAATCGACCTTACAATATATGGCTCCAACAGTCAGATGGAATATGACTTGATTGTTTCCCCAGGGGCAGATCCGCGCACTATTAGCCTTGCATGCAATGGGATAGATAGCCTGGAATTGGATGATAGGGGAAATCTTATCATAAAGACCCCATTAGGTGATATAAAACACCTCAAACCAAGGATCTATCAGGAGATAGACGGGCGGCATTATGATATAGACGGCTCCTTTGTCGTTTCGCATAATACCTTCTCCTTTGATATAAAGGATTACAACAAAGACTACGCCCTTATCATCGATCCCCTTACTCTTTCTTATTCAACCTACCTGGGCGGTGATGACAATGAGGGAGCCTATAAAATAGCCGTTGATTCATCTGGCAATGCCTATGTTACAGGATATACATGGTCAACGGATTTTCCAAGCTGGAGCGGTTACCAATGGGAAAACTGGGGGAAAAGGGATATCTTTGTTACTAAATTCAGACAGAGCGATAACACGCTTCTGTATTCAACATTCCTGGGAGGAAGTGAATCTGAGACAGGCCGGGGTATTGCTGTTGATGCACAAGGAAATGCCTATGTGACAGGCTATACCGATTCATCAGACTTCCCTGTAATAAATGCCTATCAAGCAGTCTATGGAGGCGGAGACGCGGATGCATTTGTCAGCAAACTTGGCCCTGACGGTTTTACTCTCATCTATTCAACATTCCTGGGTGGCAGTGAGAGCGACTGGGCCTATGGAATTGCAGTTGATTCTTTGGGCAATGCCTACGTGACTGGAGAAACATATTCAACGGCATTCCCCACAAAAAATGCGTATCAAGTCTCGGGTGGAGGAACGTTTCAAGATACCTTTGTAACCAAGCTCGCTCCAGCAGGCAGTTCTATTTCATATTCCACATTTCTTGGCGGAGGTAACAGCGACTGGGGAAATGCTATTGCACTTGATGCATCAGGAAATGCCTATGTGACAGGAGGTACCAAATCAAGTGACTTTCCCACCCATAATGCCTATCAATCAACCTATGGAGGCGGAGACATCGATGCATTTATCAGCAAACTTGGGCCTAATGGCACCACCCTCACCTACTCAACCTTTTTAGGTGGGAGCAAAAGCGATCGGGCAAGGGATATTTCCGTTGATTCATCGGGCAATACCTACGTGACAGGCTATACCGATTCAACGGATTTCCCTAAAGTAAATGCCTATCAAGCGACCTACGGAGGCGGAGACACGGATGCATTCATCAGCAAACTTGGCCCTGGCGGCACCACCCTCACCTATTCGACCTTTTTAGGTGGAAGTAGTGATGACTGGGGCTATGGAATTGCCATTGATACATCAGGAAATGCCTCCATAATTGGTGCAACCAAGTCAGCAAATTTCCCCATGCATAATGCCTATCAAGCGGCCCATGGAGGTGGAGACACAGACGCATTTATCAGCAAACTTGGCCCTGACGGCACCACCCTCA
>Ga0180433_10009504_pt1 | contig 11891 bp, 9 predicted proteins | sample SS_ome_8_FD_132980 | JGI IMG/M metagenome (GOLD analysis project Ga0180433, IMG submission 132980) | Hypersaline lake sediment archaeal communities from the Salton Sea, California, USA - SS_1_D_1 metaG | ecosystem: Environmental > Aquatic > Non-marine Saline and Alkaline > Hypersaline > Sediment... | reverse complement strand
GGTGAGGTGCTGCCCACAGCTAATATTTTTTATGCTATAAAAATAGATGGCAGTTTTACTTACATGAAAACACGAAGCGTGCCTGCCCAGAAAAAACCTTATCCCCGCCTTTCAGAAGTAACTGCCAGCCAGCCCGAGTTCAAGCTTTATGATGTATCCGGGACCATTGTGGGGTTCTGCAGCCCGCCGTATGTATCGGCTATTAATGTACCGGGCTATCACCTTCATTTTATTACTGATGACAGGGATGCGGGAGGTCATATACTTGATTTCAATATAGAGGAGGCCACTGCATATATAGATGATACCCCTCAGTTCATGATGTTGCTTCCTGAATCTGACAGTGATTTTTATGAGATAGATTTGAGCAAAGACTACCAGATGGAGCTTGAAGAGGTTGAGAAGTAGGGTTAAAACAGAAATAAGAAAAGTTATTACTTAAAGAAATTTGCTTTGGCTTTATAAGATCGTGATGCGGGAACGAGATGAACATATCAGTAAGACAGGAAAAGAAAAAAGATTACGAAGAAATTTATGAGGTAAATAAGCTGGCTTTCGGTCAGGAAAATGAGAGCCGGCTTGTTGAAAGGATAAGAAAGGGAGACAGCTTTATCCCCGAACTCTCACTTGTTGCAGAAGCAAGTGGCAGGGTCGTTGGCCATATTCTTTTTTCAGAGATAAAAATTTCAGGAAGCTCTATTTTTAATACACTTATTCTTGCACCGATAGCTGTTATCCCTGAGCTGCAGAGACAGGGGATTGGTACGGAATTGATGAAAAGGGGAATGAAGTTAGCATCGGAGCTTGGATATGATTCAATAATTGTTGTGGGTCATAAAGAATACTACCCCAGATTTGGTTTTAAGAAGGCATCCAGCTGGAACATAAAATTTCCTTTCGAGGTGCCTGATGAGGCGTTTATGGCAATTGAACTGGTTGGGGATGCGCTTGAGGGGAAAAGCGGGACCATAATCTATCCGGATGAATTCAAGGAAGAATAATCGCATCCTGTTTAATCTAATATATATTCAATTTAATAAAGGTATAAATTGAGGTATTTACTATATCTTTATTTTACATAAAAAGGATTATGCAGAAATCTGCAACCTGTACAATTAATTATTATAAATCTCTTTTTAGTTAATCTATCCCTTCAGGGAATCCCAGACTATAAACTAGATTATCTTCCTTTAGAATTTCAATATAAACTTCTTTGCCTCTCCATTGCCAGCTTCCGGCAGAAGCATCTACTGCTTCAAAGTCCGGTTGTTCATCTGCCATAGTTAAGAAGTATTCCTCAACATCCTGATATGTAGCATCCCCGGGGACAAGTATCTGCCATGATGGGTAATCGGTCAGGCCCCTGGCCATATAGTCAATATCAATCTTAGAACCGGGATATGCCATCCACGACTCTGGCAGGACAGAAGCTGCATCCTCCATTCCACTATCGTCAGGTGCCTCAGTAGTTTCTTCAGCTTCCTCTTCCTGCAGGTCTTCTTCAGCTGTAATTTCCTGTTCCGGCTCTGCTGCATCTTCGGCAGCCCCGACCTGTCCTGAAGTGCAGCCAGTGATAATAAGACTTATAAGTAATAATATAACCAATAAAATTTTCATTATAATCCCTTTCATTTTCTAAAAACCTGTCCTATGGTAGCAGGTGATAATTATTTATTCAACCTTTTAAGAAATGGGATTCTTAATGATATTGTTTTTAAGAGTTCAATTTTGTGAATCCTTTGAAGTACAAACTTTAATTTAAATTGATATGCAGATGTCCTCTCTGATATTATAATTACTACCAAAAGTAGGATAGGAGCAGCCATGAAAAATAAAAAAGAGAAAGACAGAAAAAATAAAGGCGATACAGCCAGCCCGCTACTTAAAAGGCAGGATAGTGTCCTGGTAGTAGTTGACGTCCAGGAAAGACTTATAAACCATATATACAATCATGAAAAGATTACAGTCAATGTGGTTAAATTGATTAAATTTGCCGGGATAATTGGCCTTCCTGTAGTACTGACCGAACAGGAAAAGCTCGGAGCTACGGTTAAGGAAATTAAAAAAGAACTGCCCGGTATAAGTCCAATTACAAAGATAGAGTTTAGCGCATGCAAGTGCGGTGAATTCATTAACAAACTGGATGAACTATCAAGACATAACATCATCCTTACAGGTATTGAAACCCATATCTGCATAACGCAGACCGCGCTTGAACTGTTGCCCTACTTCAATGTCCATGTTGTTGGTGATGCCACATCATCCAGGTCACTTGAGGACAGGGATATAGCATTTGACCGTTTAAGGCAGAGCGGTGCCGTCATCAATTCAACAGAAATGATTATGTATGAGCTTATGGAAAGAGCCGGAACGGAAGAATTCAAAAAAGTCCTTGATTTGGTAAAGAACAAATAGCTTTTCAGGAACATAAATTGTTAAAATATCCCGTAACCCCCCGAGATAGGATCTTTAAAGAGGGGCAGGTGCAAAGGGAAGTATGTCAATAAGCTGAAAGCAAGTATATTAATAACCACAAGCAAGGACCCTATTATATTTAATGCCCTGGAGCATTTTTGTATAAGTATTATTCTGTAGCTTACTATCTGGGCAATGGCAATCGAAACAGCGAAGTTAACTGCGTGTATTATAAAGCCCTCGATACCGATGGCCTCAGAAGCATAATATATTCCGGCTATAAGGATGCCCAGTAACGTAAAGGAAACGCCTTTTGCCAGAATGAAATTGACTGCCTTTTTCCCGAATACGAAAAACTCTGCTACTGCCAATATAAAGGCCGGCCAGAAACCAATTTTTAGATGTTCCCATACGCTTTCATTTACAGCGCCTATAAGGGCCACTGCTTTTATTCCGCCACTTAGTTCAAAAACAAAGTGAAAAGCCGAACCGAGCATTATTATAAATAATATGCCGGACATCTCCCATGCAAGTATCTTTTTCCTGTTCAATTCATTTTCTGCCATTTTTAAGGTCCTCCTTCCTAACGCTGGTTAATGTATATATTTTAGTTTAATTTTCCTCTGTTGCTTCCGATGTGTCCAGAAATATTGCAGGGTCACATATGGTAAGAAAATTGTTTTAATTAGTCGGCTGGGTTGCTAATATATTGTTATATATATTGATTAGGGAAGGGTACTGAAGATTAAAAGGTTTTTAATAACTATTTTTTCTATCATTTCAATCCTTGTTGGGCTGGGCGGGGCAGCTTTTTCCCTGGGCGGCATCATAATTTTAAACTCACATAACGAAGACTTTGATAATGTCCACAATCTGGCTCTTTCCGTTTCCGAAGCAACAAGGGAAGTTGCAGACGCGCTTGAGAATTCCAGTGAAACCACCGGCAATATTGAAGAAAGCCTTTTAACTGCAAGTGATACATTAGAATCTGCTTCGGAGATATCCTATGATTCCGGTATGGCTTTTGGTGAGATTGCAGGAATAGTGGGCTTTGAGATACTCGGGTTTAAGCCGCTTGAGGATACAGAAGTTTATTTTAACGATATAGGGGATAACCTTGTTACTCTATCAGGAGAGCTTGAAGCGGCCGGGGGAGACCTTGAGGTCAATGCTTCGGATGCTAAAAGAACAGGGGAGGAGCTTGTAAAAATATCAGAGGACCTTAAAGATGTATCCAGTTTATTTGACCGGACAATTAATTCATTCAGTATATATAATATTGTTTCTACTCTTAAGTATATTTTAATTTATCTGTGTGTTCTTAACATGCTCTTTATCTTTAGCGGTATCATGTTTTTGATGCCTGGAAGGCAATCCTGATGTGATGTGGATAAGGAAGATAGCCCTATATAAGCAGGGGAAAGAGTAAATTATGGAAATAAGAATTTATTATTCATTAAAATAAATTTCCGTAGAAGGTCTTATGAAAAGGATAATATCTTTTATAGCAGTACTTACTCTGGGATTATGGATTACGCAGGTTTTCCACCTGCCTTTTTTTAAGGGAGTTATCCCTGGTAACTATATGATGATTTCTGATCTGGCTGATCTTGTAATAACCCTCCCCTTTATGGTTATTATTTTATTTCTAATAAATGGTGAATTAAAAAATAACCTGGAATTTCCCGGTGATAAGCTTGAAAAAACTTTTAATTTCTTTAAGGTTGTTCTTCTGGCTGCTTTTATAGAGGGGCATGGGATACATCTTGTTGCTAACTCCATTAATATTTTGTACGCATCCCGTGGCGTTTATCCTGAAGATTTGGGGAAGTTAGTATATTTTTATGATGAAGTTTTAGGGCACCAGATTCTTTTTACGGGACTTTTAGGGTTGCTGGCATTGACTGCGATAGAACAGTTCTGGTCAAAAGAATCATGGGAAACAAACGTAACCGGAAATACCGTAATTGTATCCTGCGGGTTGTTTACAGGTGTTTTATTATCATTGGCACTGATAGAGGGACAATCTGTAAACTTAGGTTTTTTATTCTCTGCAATTAATCTGGCATTAGTTATTTTTTATATTTTTGGTAGGAAAAGGAAGTTACTGGCAAATTTCATATTGCTATATATTTTGGTTTTTTCAGTGGTTAATCTTTTATTCCTATCATTGTGGGGAATTCACTTTAATGGTTTTCCACAGCTTTCAGAATTAGGGGTTTTGTGATTAAGTGTATATTTTAGATTCTGTTTGGTACAGAACTCGGCTTATGAGCTAAATAACACTCCCTACTCTGAACTTCTCTTAATTACCCAGGTTTAATAATTTCAATTTTATCATTGGAAAAAACAAGGATGATATATTATACTATACGGCGGATTGAAAGGGGCTTTTACTTATAATGCTATGCATTGATTAAACAGCAGGCATATAGCAGCATCTATGTAACAGCTATTGTACTTTAAGGGAATGCCGTTAATTATGAAATATGAGCTCCCCTGTAAAGAACTGATTAGAGATATTTAAAAATTATCTACTAAGATATGAAATTATTATTTAACAAAATATTCCTGGAGCATGATACCGGGATGCACCCCGAAAACAGGAAACGGCTGGAATCTTTAGGAGAGCTTCCTGAAACGGATATAATAAGCGGGGAAAGATACCTTGGGCTCATGCACACCAAAAAATACATCGAGCACGTAAAAAAATACTGTTCCGAATCAAAGCCACTTGACAGGGATACCTTCACCTCAGAAAAAAGTTATGAGGCAGCCATCTATGCTGTCGGCGCAACCATAATGGCATCAGAGACCGGTGACTTTGCACTGGTCAGGCCCCCGGGGCACCATGCATTTCCTGAGAGGTCAAGCGGTTTCTGTATATTTAACAATATTGCCATAGCGGTACAGAAACTGGTAAATGAAGGCAAAAGAGTCCTTATAGTTGACTTCGATTCCCACCTCGGGGATGGGACCGTAAAATTCTTTTACGATACAGACAGGGTGCTGTACTGGTCCATTCACCAGTATCCCGCATTCCCTGGAGGAGGATATGTAAATGAAATAGGTGAGGGCAAAGGGAAGGGATATACCATCTGTGTCCCGCTGCCTCCTGGAAGCGGTGATGAAATCTTTTTAGATGCGATTGAAAGTTTCTTGCCTGTCGCACTGCAGTTCAAGCCGGATGTCGTCGCATGCTCGGCAGGGTTCGATGGCCATCATTACGATCTCCTGCTTGACCTCCGCTACAGTCTTGGTGCATATTACAAGTTGGGTAAGATACTGGGGGAAAACTTTGACAATATATTCGCAACACTTGAGGGTGGCTACAATATTGAACTGTTTCCAAAATGCCTGAAAAACTTCGTAGCAGGTGTGAATGGAGAAAAAATACCTTACAGTGAGAGGGCCACTGACTCAAGGATAATAGCTATTAATGAATACGAAGCAAGAAGAATCGAACTTGAAAAAAATCTTAGGGAATTCTGGAATATTTAAATTTATCTGGAAGGTAGGAAATGGGGACGTTTGAGAAATTAAAAAAACTATTTAATCCGCATGTTATTGCGGTTATAGGGGCAAGCAACGAAAAGGGAAGCGTGGGATATGACCTGCTGGCAAACCTTATAGGTTCGGGCTTTGATGGGATAGTATATCCGGTAAATATTAAAAGGCCCAGTGTTCAGGGCGTCAGGGCATATCCTTGTGTACATGATGTCCCTGACAAAATAGATCTGGCATTAATAGCCACTCCTGCAGCTACTGTCCCTGCAGTAGTTAAAGAATGCGGTGAAGCAGGAGTTAACGGAATCGTCATAATCTCTGCCGGTTTCAGTGAAGCAGGAAAAAAGGGAGAAGAACTGGTAGAAGAGATTATGCAGTATAAGAAGAAATACGGGATGATAATAATAGGGCCAAATTGCCTCGGCTTTATAAAACCCTCAAGTTATCTGAATGCAAGTTTTGCCGGCAAGATGGCACTGCCCGGAAAAATTGCCTTTATTTCCCAGAGCGGGGCATTATGTACCTCGATTCTGGATTGGTCGGTAAAAATGAATGTAGGATTCAGCCATTTTGTATCTATTGGCTCAATGATAGATATAGGGTTCCATGACCTCATTGATTATTTCGGCCAGGACCCGGAAACGGAAAGTATAATAATCTATATGGAATCCCTTACTGATGCCAGGAAGTTCCTGTCGGCTGCAAGGGCATTTTCAAGAAGCAAGCCGATTATCCTTCTCAAGGTAGGCAGGAGCAAAGAGGGAGCGAAGGCAGCCATGTCGCACACGGGAAGTCTTACCGGGAATGATGCCATATTCGATGCGGCATTTGAGAGAGCGGGAATTATAAGGGTTGATACCATAGAAGAACTTTTCGATGCAGCAAATGCCCTGTCCATGCAAAGAAGACCGGAGGGCTGCCGGCTCGCAGTAGTTACGAATGCAGGGGGGCCCGGCGTAATCGTAACCGATGCGTTGATTGCAGAAGGCGGCAAAATGGCAAAACTTTCTGTAAAAACTATGGATGGCTTAAATAAAGTAATGCCTGCTGCATGGAGCCACGGCAATCCCATAGACGTTCTTGGTGATGCTAAGGCCGATATATACGCTACGGCTGTGGACCTTTGTCTGGAGGACGAAAATGTGGACGGGATACTCCTTGTCCTTACCCCGCAGTCAATGACCGAGCTTGAAGGAATTGCAAGGAAAGTCGTTGAACTACCTAACAGGTACAAAAAAACGATTCTTGCATCATGGATGGGGGAAGATGATGTTAAAGAGGGGTGCAATATTCTTAAAAAAGGGAAAATACCCTGCTTCAGGGCGCCGGAGGATGCCGTTAAGACATTTATGGACATGTATAATTATTCCAGAAACCTGGAGCTGCTTTATGAGACCCCTGAAACGATACCCAGCGCTTTCCATCCCGAAAAGGAAGAAGCAAAAAAATTAATAAGTAGCGTTCTAAAAAAGAAAAGGTATGCCCTCAATGAGCGTGAAGCTAAAAGACTGCTTGAGCTATATCATATTCCTGTAATAAAAAATATTGTTATATCTTCCGAAGAGGAAGTTTCAAAGATTAAGGATAGCGTTGGTTATCCGGTTGCGATGAAGATAGCTTCTCCAGATATATTGCACAAAACGGATGTTGGGGGAGTCAAGTTGAATATAAAGAATGAACCGGATGCGGTTAAAGCTTTCAGGGAAATAATTACAAGTGCCAGGGAAGGTGCCCCGGAAGCAAAAATAGAAGGTGTCCTGGTCGAACAGATGATTTCCAAAAGATATGAATTGATTATTGGATCGGAAAAGGATTCGATATTCGGGCCTTCCATATGTTTCGGTATGGGTGGAGTTGCTGTTGAAGTATTCGATGATATAAACATAGGCCTCCCTCCGCTAAATATGGCTCTTGCCATGAGACTTATTGAAGAAACAAAAATATACAAACTTTTAAAAGGGTACAGGGGCATGGAAGCTGTGGATATAGAGGCAATCCAGTTCCTGCTTTATAAGTTTGCCTATCTCCTGTCCGATTTTCCGGAGATAAGGGATATAGAAATAAATCCCTTCGGTATTGATGCCGTGGGGGGTACCGTGCTGGATGCCAAGGTTATACTGGATAAGGATGTGGCCGGTAAAAAGATAGAGCCATACTCTCATATGGTAATATCCCCTTACCCGAGTGAATATGTAATTGATTTTGTGATGAAAGATGGGGGCAAAGCGGTTCTAAGGCCGATAAGGCCCGAAGACGAGCCGATGGAAGAGGAAATGTTTACGAAATTTTCAGAGCAGACACAGCGTTTCAGGTTTTTCCAGTTGATAAAAGATATAACCCATGAACTGCTAATAAGATATACCCAGATTGATTACTACAGGGAAATAGCCATAATCGCCGAAGTTGAGGAGGAAGGCAAGAAAAAGATGGCGGGAGTTGTAAGACTGATAGCGGACCCGTATAACGAAAATGCCGAATTTGCAATCGTTGTTGCAGACCCCTGGCAGTTTAAGGGACTGGGCAACAAATTAACGGATTATATGCTGGAGATAGCAAAGGAAAGAAAAATAAAAAAAGTGTACGCAAGTGTTCTTGATGAGAATGTAGTGATGCTTTACATGCTAAAGAAAAGAGGTTTTAAAATTACGGAAAATGACGGGGAAAATTATTGCGAGCTTGAATTAGGATAGAATTGTTTTCCTCTTGTATAATTTTTACCGGGATTTATTGAATTATACTGAAATTAAATATTGATAATTTGTACGCTCTGAAAAAAGTGGTTTTTATATTGAGTTTTAAAAAGAATCTGGTAGACTATGCAATGTTACTTTTTTGGGACATATTGTAAAAATAGTAATATATAGAATTATTTGTTTAGGAAAGGAATGGTTTGTAATGGAAGAAACAAAAGGCACCCAGCCTTCAGCGTCTAAGGGGCGTAAGTTTCCGCCTTCTCCTGAGATCCAGAAAAACTCCTGGATTTCTTCAATGGAGCAGTACCAGGAAATGTGGGAGCAGTCAATTAATAATCCCGATAAATTCTGGCTGGAACAGGCAAAGGTTCTTGACTGGTTCAAGGAACCTACCAGGTCGCTGGATTATACCTGGGATGTAAAATCCAGGACGATAAAGCACTCCTGGTTTGCAGATGGCGAGCTTAATGTATCATATAATTGTCTTGATCGTCATCTTGGGACGGAAATTGAAAATAAGACTGCACTGATCTGGCAGGGTGAAGAAGATAACGCAGTTAAGAAATTTACATACAAGGAACTGCACAGAGAAGTCTCCAAATTTGCGAATGTATTAAAATCTAAAGGTATTAAAAAGGGAGACAGGGTGGCAATTTATATGCCAATGGTTCCGGAACTGTCAATTGTTATGCTGGCCTGCACGCGTATCGGTGCAATTCACTCTATTATTTTTGGAGGTTTTAGCGCGGATGCCATAAGTGACAGGGTTAATGACTCCGATTGCAAGATGCTGATTACTACGAATGTTTCGGTTCGTGCAGGGAAGCATATTCCGCTAAAGAAGATTGCCGACGAGGCACTGGAGAAATGCCCGACTATAGAGTCTGTAATTGTAGCAAAAGTAGATGGTGAAGACTGTAATATGAAAGAAGGGCGTGACTTCTGGTACAGTGATGAAATGGAAAAGGCAGGCGACGACTGCCCGCCGGAAAAAATGAATGCCGAAGACCCGCTGTTTATCCTGTATACGTCTGGTTCAACAGGTAAGCCAAAAGGCGTTGTTCATACGACAGGCGGTTACCTGCTTCAGGTGGCAATGTCGCACAAAATGGTATTTAACATTCATGATGATGATATCTACTGGTGTACCGCAGATATCGGCTGGGTTACAGGTCACAGCTATATTGTCTATGGTCCTCTGGCAAATGGGGCAACTACCATGATGTTCGAAGGCGTACCGACATATCCGGATGCCGGAAGGTTCTGGCAGATTTGTGATAAGTTCAAAGTTACAGTCTTTTATACGGCACCCACTGCAATAAGGGCATTAATGCGTCTTGGCGATGAGTGGGTGGCTAGATATAAGCTTGATTCATTGAGGATACTCGGAACAGTTGGAGAGCCGATTAACCCGGAGGTATGGCTGTGGTATCGTGAAAAAGTAGGGCATAACCGTTGTCCGGTCGTAGATACATGGTGGCAGACAGAGACAGGCGGGTTTATGATAACCCCTCTGCCCGGTGCCATGACACTAAAACCCGGAAGCGCATCACGTCCGTTCTTCGGAGTTGATACAGTGGTACTGAAAGATGATGGAACAGAGTGCGATACAAATGAAAACGGCAAGCTCTGTATAAGGAAGCCATGGCCCGGAATGATGAGGACTATGTGGGGCGACCATGATCGGTTTATCGATACATACTTTACGATGTTTGATAATATGTATTTCACAGGTGACGGCTGCCGTGTTGATGAGGATGGCGACCTGTGGTTAATGGGCCGTATCGATGACGTGGTTAACGTATCGGGGCACCGTATCGGTACCGCCGAGGTTGAAAGTGCGCTGGTAAGCCATGATAAGGTTGCAGAGGCAGCAGTTACTCCTATACCTCATGATATTAAAGGCCAGGGATTGTATGCTTTTGTAACCCTCAAAAAAGGTGTTGACGAAAGTGATGAGCTCAAAAAAGAGCTTATCCTGCATGTCCGTAAGGAAATCGGACCTATTGCCACACCCGAGAAAATACAGTTTGCAAAGGCACTGCCTAAAACAAGATCCGGTAAGATTATGAGGCGTATTCTTCGTAAGATTGCCGAGAAAAATACGGACAACCTGGGTGATATCACTACACTGGCTGACCCGAGTGTCGTAGAAATCCTGATAGCCGGGCGTGGAGAATAGAAACCTATGATGTAATTAAAATGGGTGTATCGCAGGACGGTACACCCATTTTTTTATAACTATAAAAAGGAGATTTTATGGAAAATAGTAATAATTCTTTGCCTGTTGAAAACAGGGGCTGGCTGGTGACATTCGCGGGAATGGGAATCAACCTGGCGCTTGGTATCCTTTATACCTGGAGCGTTATAAGCGAAGCAATTCCTGCTGAGTGGGGCTGGACAGAAACTGCCAAATCACTGCCATATATGTTCGCATGCCTTGTCTTCTCGCTGGTTATGGTAGGAGCGGGGCGCATGCAGGATAAAATCGGTCCGGCCATTGTTGCTGCCATTGGAGGGCTTCTGGTCGGTGTGGGATTTATTATTGCAAGCCAGACCGTTTCGGCCATTGGCTATATAATCGGATTTGGCATACTGACCGGTGCCGGCATCGGTTTTGCCTATGCAGCTACTACTCCGCCGGCAGTTAAATGGTTTCCTGCTGCCAGGACGGGCCTGATTGCCGGACTGGTAGTTTCCGGTTTCGGGCTGGCGTCTGTTTATACTGCGCCGCTGTCAAGATGGCTGATAGGCCAGTTTGGCATACAAACTGCGATGTTAATTCTGGGCGTGGGATTTTTTGTGCTGATAACAGGCATCAAGTCAATTGCAATGTTTATATGGAACGGGCTGGCAGGATTTTTACAGTCGCCTCCGAAAGGGTTTGTTCCTGAAAGGGCGGAAGCTTCTAAAAAGGAAACTATTCATGACAAAGATAACTGGACACCTGTTGAAATGCTTAAGACACCGCAGTTCTATCTTATCTGGTTTATGTATGCCTTCGGTGCAGGGGCAGGGCTTATGATTATATCGAAACTTGCAACTATTGCTGTCCACCAGGCAAGTATAGAGCTGGGCTTTATCCTGGTTGCAATTCTTGCAATCGGTAATGGCGCCGGACGTGTTATTGCCGGTGTCCTGAGCGATAAAATAGGGCGCAAGGCAACATTATTTTTAATATTCGTAATACAGGCATTGGCTATCTTTCTGCTGTCGATTACAAGAGAAGGCAATTTGCTGGCAACCGTGCCGGTAATGGCAGTTCTGTCAGCACTT
>Ga0180433_10009503_pt1 | contig 11893 bp, 18 predicted proteins | sample SS_ome_8_FD_132980 | JGI IMG/M metagenome (GOLD analysis project Ga0180433, IMG submission 132980) | Hypersaline lake sediment archaeal communities from the Salton Sea, California, USA - SS_1_D_1 metaG | ecosystem: Environmental > Aquatic > Non-marine Saline and Alkaline > Hypersaline >... | reverse complement strand
TCCCAGCAGGTTGCGTTATTCGGGAACTCGAAACTCACACCATATACTGGTTCTCCGGGCTGTTGTGAAAGTATGAACAGGATTGTGAATAGGATTGCACCACCTGCTGTAATCTCCTTCCTGTGTTCAAGTATCTTAACCATACTATGTTCCAGTCTCCTTTGTTGTTACCATTGCAGTTATGTGAACTTTATAAGTGCGTTTTGGATCTTCAGGGGTTTCTTCTAGTATTAATGAAGTTATTGCAACATTTTCATAACCATCTTTTGCATTGGTCTTATCAAAATCAAAATTAACCGTTCCACCACCATATGTCATGATTTCCAATTCGGTTGCATATTCTTCAAGACTGGTTTCATCACTAGCGTTTAAGTAACCCTCTGCTATAATCTGCCAAGTGATTTGATTGAAGTCGAAGGTTATAAACCTTGCGAGTTTTATAACATCTGCTTGGCTATCAAAATCATAGTTCATAGATCCTTCAAGATTTATAGTAAGAGCTCCACTTATGGATTTTATAGTTTGTATATCCCTATAGAACTCACTTCCAGAAGCACCAGAAATTTGAATAGCATCCCCTGCTTGGAAATTATTGGTAGTGCCAACACTTAACGTTGTTGCACCGGCAGTTATTGCAGTCGTGACATATGTTGTTGCTCTTCTATTTGAAGTCACAGCTATTGGATTTATGTTCCACTTTTTTTGTATCTTTCTTGTGAGCTTGTTGACATGTATGTCAACACTTCTTTGCCCTTGAGTTATTGTTAAATCGGTCATACTAATGTTGCACTCCTATTTTGTAGTTGTATTACTTGAGCTATTCGCTCGGCTAAGCGTGTTAAGTCGAATTCATCGGCGATGCGGGCATCCACATTTATCTCGACATAAGTGTCTCTACCTAACTCACCAAATTGGTCAAGTGGGATCACTGCTTCTGGACCAGCCTCACCAATCAAAGCGTTCATAGGTCCTTTGACTATCCCGCCTTTTGCAAGTGCATCCGGTGGTTTTGGGGCATTTGGTAATCTAGCTACATAGTAATCCCAAATGGCTTCAGCCCATGCTCCTTTCCCATACTTTCCCATTAGCTTCCTTGCATCATCCAAACTATTTAGAGATGGCATGGGTGTTGCTGGTTCTCCTATTTTATAGTGGGGTTGTCCTTCTAGTGCAGCTTGTAACATTGTCATATAGCGTATTTCTCCTTGTTTTGCCATCCAATACCAACCAGCTCCTAAACCACCAGAAACTCCAAGACGCTCAAAACTCTCTTTAATTGCTGCAGTTATGGCAGTTCCTATTGCAATGGGTGGGGCTGCTGCTGCAAGCCCACCACCAATTCCACCAGCAGCACCACCTGCTGCTGCACCCAAACCTAATTTTGCTGCTATTCCAGCTCCTGCACTTCCACCAGCACTAAGTCCTATTTGAGTAGCTACCCATGCAAACAGAGCTTTAATAGCAGTTCCTATTGCAGTTAATGCAGCAGCAACGCCAGAAGCTGCGGTTGATAACCCTAACTTTGCTGCAACCCATCCAAAGAACTCTACAATCTTACCCCCCAATATAGCTATGCCAGAGGTAATCCAGTCTGCAAATTTGGTCACACCTGTTTTAGCACCTAACCAAGTAAAGAACTCAACTATTTTCCCGCCCAATATAGCTATGCCAGAGGTAATCCAGTCTACGAATTTTGATACTCCCGTCTTAGCACCCAACCATGTAAAAAATTCGACTATCTTTCCACCGAGAACTGCAATACCCGTTGTAATCCAATCCAAAAACTTTGATACTCCTGTTTTACTTCCCAACCATGTGAAGAACTCAACTATTTTACCTCCAAGTATTGATATACCAGAAGTAACCCAATTCACAAAGTTTGATACTCCTAGTTTTCCTCCAACCCATTTGAAAAAATCTACTACTTTTTTACCTATTCCAGTAACCGCAGAAACTATTGAAAAATCCCCAACTAATTTACCTATCCAAGTAGCAACACCACTTATTACACCATACAATGCAGCACCTAGCCACTGAATCCCATCAAAGACATAAGAGGTCAGACCTATTGCAGATCCAGATAGTTCAGCAAGTTTTGTTCCCATAGTCTTGAATAACTTGGTGAAATTCTTTGTGAATTTAGTGAAGAGCTTACCCATGCCTTTTGTGTTTGGAAGATTGGCTTGTCCTTTGGTTCCCATACCACCAAACAATCCAGCGAAAGTTCCAGCTATTCCTTTTACAGCCCCTATCGGTCTGGTCAACACTTTGGTCAACCCAAGTTTTTCCAAACCTTGCCAAGCCAGACCGACTTGGCTTAGAGTCATCAAGATATTACCCAGTGCTTGAGTTCCCATAATCCCCAGACCCACCATAGTCCGACCACCTTCATCCAGACTTAAAACCCAATAGTCAAAACTTTCCTGCAATCTACCAAGTATATTAAGCTCTGATAATTGAGCAGGGATGAGTGCACTCGTCATTGCAGCCTCGTGCAATGTAGTAGCACCAGTCATCTTTTGGACTCTTTTGGTGTGCTGGCTCATCCACCGGCTGAGTGCCATTCCAGCGAACATAGTTGAAAGGAGTTCAAAACGGAATCTCTTCTGTGATCTCACCATGACATTGACTCTGCCAGTAGCATCATTGATGGAAGCTGACATATCCCCGACAGCCACACCAGCTTCCTTGGCTCGTTTCTTGACATCACCAATCATGCCATCCATACCCTTTTGTATGGCATCCGCACGTTCAAATTGTGCTCTGAACACTAGATTCACTGTCTGGTCAACCATCTTACTTCTTGCCTCCTTTATTAATTTGTTTTGTTTCTTCCATGATACAATCCAGCAAATTCAACACCGTAGGTGTCGGGAGCCTCTTGAACTCCTCTAAGGGTATCCAGCCGAACTTTCGACAAAAGAGATAATGGATCTTGATGAAAAAATCCTCTGGATTAGTCGCCTTTGACCTTTCCAGAATCTCCTTTATCTTGTCCTGCATCTTTACCCTTTTCAATTCGCTCCTGCATCCTTGCAATCTTCTTTAGTTGCTTGTCTGTCAAACCTCCACGATTCATATCAGATACTTTTTCCATCAATAAGAAGAAATACTGGCTTGCAAAATTTGTCATAAGCTCCTCATATTCCTTCTCACTTGTCGTTGTATCCTTTGGATTAGCCTCTTTAAGAGAAGCGATAATGCACTTCTGCATGGCGTTTACTCCCTCTTCTGTCACACTCCCACTTTGCATGCCCATCTGTGCTACCAGATACTCTGGCATATACTCTGCAGGTATTGGCGAGATTAATATTGACTCACCATCATCTAACTCTAACTCTTCTGGCTTACCCAGATGTCTCTTCATTATCTCTAAGCTATTCGTCATTTTAGTTCGTTTCCTCCTAACATCTTTTTTTCTTTCTTTGGTTCATTGTCTTGTGCTTCAGCAAACTGTTTCTCAAGTTTTGAAACCCTGTCCATGAGGGGCTGAAGAGTGAAAGCATAGTCGAGTAGCCACTTGAGGCACATCCCATAGTCGTCGCAAAACTCTGCCTTGGCTATGTCCGTGAACTGCTTCTTGGTCCTCTGCGGGATCCTACTTATTATTAACCCCTTTGTCTTCAGGATGTTTCTTAACTCGGACATCCGGTTCATAGAGGTCGATTTGTCTTGTCTTTGGGTCATCATTAGTAATCCAGCCGTGAGCTATGCACATCTTCTTGTTGCCTAAGATGTCTTTCTCTGTGAATGATGGGACATCCTTCCAGCCCACAGGTAAGTGTAAAGGCATGATTGACATATCCACCCACGACTCAAAACCCTTCTTCTCGCAGTTGATATACCAAAGCGTATCAACCGCTATGGGTGGGAACTTCGGAGTGCACCATTCTATCGCATTTATGACTCTCTTATTAGTCAATAAGCAACCGTTGGTGACTGAGTGGACTTTCAGGAGTTGGGTCTTCTCCTTCTCCATCCTCCTGATTATCTCCTCGTAAGTATAAACGTCTAGGGTGAAACCGCCATTGCCAGTAGCGATATAACCACCTGACCTGAACACACCGGGACGGTTGTGCCACATGGGAGTAGCATAGCCTACGTTGTCCTTATCGTGCTCTACGAGTTGTGTTAAAGCGTATGGCGGAATAAACTCATCAGTGTCAAGGCTGAAGAAGTGAGTATAGCCATTCTCTAGGAATCTGTCTCTCAGCAGGTTCTTGGAATCTGCCATAGCCTGATACCAATGATCTTCTTTAGTATTCCACTTGTATTTGATTACATCTACACCTTTTCTCTTGAGTTTTCTTGCATAAGAATCAGAACCGACTGTAGTGTCGATCATAACCAAATGGTGAGGATGGGTGAAAGAGTTCACCCCATCCAGCCATCGGTCAAGTAACTTTTCATGCCTCTTCGATGTTACGGCTCCTACAAATACTTCATTAGAACCCATCTGTTGTTGTAGTGTATGAAGTCAGTGTTCCCATAGTTGCTGTTCCAACACCATCAACAGACTCTATCTGGATGTTACCTCCAGTTCCGTCCGCTTGTTTTGCTGGTATTGTAAAGACAACATCATAAGATAGCTGTCCAGTGGACTCGAATGAGGGGGTTATCTTGGTTATGTAACCATTCCTTCCAGTCCATCTCTTCGCAGCGTTGGTCGGTGATGTGATTGACCTCACCGCACTGGTCGAGGCTGAACTGTCAGTCCACAGGATAGCTATCCTGTATTTGGACCTGCTTCCACTTGTTGCATTGTCCACTGTCACCGAACCGGTCGCAGTCGTTACAGACTCATAGAACAAGTCATAGAATCCATATCCTGTCGATCCGCTAACTGTTCCTGCTTGCACAGGATATACTTTCAATGTCACCGTAGTGTCTTCTTGAGGAAGAGAGCGAATAATCTTACCACCGCAGAGAGTAGGAGTTGTCTCTATCGGTCTTTCTCCCTCATCTATGTCTATCGTTTCCGTTAGAGCACAGAAATTCATGTCAGTTCCGCTCATAGGAGTAATCGTGACATAAGCGATCTCACTCCATGATTCAGGTCTACTCATTTTCTTTTGTCTCCTTTTTTATTGAGCTCGTCGCTCCTCTTCTCGCTTTTCGGTTTTATCATAATGTTTCTTGGAATACCTCATCCATTGCGTTGTTAGCGTGATTGGTGACGTTCTGAAGTCCTGTTTGGATGAAGGGGTGCTCACGGACGGTTATGCTCCTTCCTGTGTCTGCGTATGGGGAAGCGATTATCTCGTGTGCTGCAGCCCAAGTAGTTATCTTATGACCCGGGATTAATTCTAGGGTTCTGGTTCCACCATTGTCTAATTCCTGACCATATCGTAACATTCTTACTCCCCAGCCATCTTCAGTCTGCTTGGGTTCTATGCTGTTGTAGAGGTAGCCGGTCCAACCTTCATCACCCAAAGCACCGACCAAAGCGTTACGCAGGTCTGCAGCCACTCTACCGCAGGTTATTTCCATAGCCTTGTTTGCTTTCTCGGGGAGTTTCTTCCTTAACTGCTCCAGCCTCTTCAAAGATGCTGGATCGATGTCTATGCTTATGAGGCTTTTAGCCCCACCTCTTGCTGCCATCTTAGCCTGCGAATTTGTATCCTACGTTTATTGTGTAAAGGTAAGCAGTCTCATTCCTACCGACTGGTATCGTGCTCTCGGTTGCACTCTTGATTTTGAATTTGTAGAGTTTAGCTGCTCTAGTAGTTGATTGGGTCGTCTTGAGTGCGTTAATAACAAGATCTGCGAGTTCTCTCGTGTTGGCTTCTTTTCTTGATGAAATGGTTATTGGAAGCGTAATATCCTGATAGAAGCGTGAGTTGTCTAAGACCCAGTTATCGTGCGAGGTGCTTGGAGTCCCGACTATGATATAAGAGGCTCTATTGCGGATTACACTTCTTGGTTCCCCATCGATGATCTTAACACCCTCAGAAACTAGGGAAGCATTAGCTTTAAGAAGTGAATGGACTGTGCTCTGCGTGTTCTGCCTTACCGTTGCGTAAGTCGTTGCCGTCATCTTAACCTCCTATGGATTTATGCCTTGAGTATCTCAAGACTGGTCAATAACCGTCTACACTCCCCGGACTAACCGGCTCATATGTGTATTTATCGGGGGCTGCCTCCTGCTTGGTTACTCCATCAAGCCAACCTTTAGGCTTGACATACTTACCTAGTCTGGAGCACCAGATACCCGCCTCATCGTCGGTATCCGACTTGATGAGTTCAGGTTTGCTCTGCAGCCTCCGTGAAGAGTATCTTCTTGTGAATCTCATACTAACCTGTATCTGTTTGTTCTATAAGCGTTGATAATCATGTTGTAGAGGTCTTGGTTCATCCTATCCGGGATGTTCATCATCTCAGCAATAAGATACCGACAGGCGAGCTTTATATCGGCAGGTATGCTTGAATTGCCATATTTGTAGCTCACCTTCGTCGAATTGACATACTCTGGGAAATATGGGACTTCAGCGTCAGGCTGCAGCTCTAGTATCCCCAAGCCTTCGATATAACGGACTTTCGTCGTGGTCACACTGGTATATGTAGAGCCAGTCGAACTCGTATTGATCGAGAGCGAGTCAAGGCTCGTTATGTCCGTATTCTTTAGCTGCAACCGGTTTGTCCCGTCACCTGTATAGTATTCGTTGGTGACTGTCTGTGCTCCCTGCCATGTCCTACCAGTCTCACGGTCAATCCTGTCAGTCGCAGAATTTATCATGTCCGTGAGTGCCTGATCGCTGAAGTCATCGGATGTCACTCCGATATAGTTTCTTACTTCCGTCGTTGTCGCATATACTGCCATCTCACCAAGTCAACCCGATTAAGCGTATCTTCGCTCGTGATATATCGTCTATTCCCTCTATCTCCTCGCCTTCCCTTACTGCTTTGGCGAAATTTGCGAGCTTGCCATATTTATCTACTAACTCATAGGCTTTCTCGCTGCTGAGTAGAGCGTCTTCACGCAATACCCTGTATAGTTGTCGGCTATACCCATCCTCCTCTCTCTTCTTGCCAATCTTCTTCTTATCGAAAACCAACTTTTTCTTTTCTGTCTTTTTCTTAGCCATTCTGACTCCTCAGTCATATACAGCGGATACTGTCAAGGTTCCTGTGGTTTTCGTGATCTTACAATAGATACCATCATCAAAGTGCATACCTACGCACGGATAGAAAGGTATCACATCGTCAGTGTTGCCAAAGACGAATGTAAGTTCAGCGGTTCCAGTGGCAGATGTTGAATCTATGATTTCAACCTTGTTTCCAGAAGTAACTCCATCAGCAGTCATACACAATGCCATGAGGTTGCCTTCTCCTCCCTTGATCTGTCCGCTTGCTGTTAAGACTTTTTGTGCCATTTTGAAAATGAATTAGGGGATTTCTCCCCAATCGAATTTATCTCACTCCAGTGCCGAAAGACAGTTTGACTCCAACAACGTGAACGTCTGCGTTAGCAGTGTCTTCGGAAACATCTCGAATCAATTCAAGAACACAGAGATTTCCAGCAGCGAAGCCACCTGCTGCAAATGAGAAATCGACTACGTCGAGCTCACCTGCAGTTGAGGGGACTGTCGTTGCTGAAGAACCGCTTGAAGCTGTTCCCGCATCGTTGTAATTGTCTCCATCACCCATCTCATAGAGAACACCCTTGAAATAGACTGTTCCGCTAGTCGCTGTGGTGTAGTAAACTACTTCTGCTTCTATCTCCCCACCGTCATAATTGTCGGGCAGGACGAAAGAGCAGAAAGCGTTCTCGTCTGAACCGGTTGCGAAAGCCAAGACTGTCGGAGTGTCTAACCTGCCTGACCTAGCTCCATTTGCAGCTATGTCAGCCTCGTTGGTTCCTCCCGCAGTCCATACACCCGTTCCAGTTGTAGATGCACTTGCACCTGTTGTTGGAAGGGATAATGTCCCACGAGCCATACTTGGATATTTTTCAGCTATTACCATTTTAGACCTCCTAAGTTAGATGAATCGTAAAGGTCTAGTAGACCTTTACAACCATCTTACATACTCCGCTCCCGGTATGTTGTGCCAATGTCAGAGTCGTGCTGCTCCAAGTCGGCGAAGTCGAACTTGTCGCTCCGTCGACTGCGTTCAATGTCACACCGAGAATACCGTTGATCCCACCGCTCACATAAGTGTTGAGGTCAATGGTATTATCGACTGCCGTGCTTGTCACTGCGACAAAGATTTCCCTGATTTTTACCTCAGTTCCATGACATTTGTCAACTCTTGAGGAAAGTTCCTCAACCGTAGTAGGTGTTACTGCTGCCATTTTTTCCTCCTTATGTGCTCAGACCAGTCTTCTTGTAGTTCACCTTCGGATTTGTGCAGTATAGCTGTGCATACATCTTTATGTAAGCTGCTGACGCATCCTTTGGTTCAGGAAGCTGCTCTATTGTCGGTTCCTTCAACACACCCATCTGGATAGTAGACATGTCCAACAGGAACATATAACCTGAAGGAACATTCACATCGTCCATCACTGGAACGCCATCAAACTCTGGCATACCTGTGAAACCTACCTTGCTGGATGTTGGGACGGTTCTCTGCAAGTTCTGGACTAGGTCCTTGAACTTGGCGACCTGTGTTGCGTTGGTCAGGAACAAAAGATTCTCAAATCTTGCTCCATCGTCCAAACAAGTCGTTATCATATTTCTCATCAAAGACAATGACAAGTCTTCTGAATCCTCATCGATATTGGCTACAGCCCACTCATAACCTGTATCGGTTCTTGTGCTGACTGAACCGTAGGTCGTGTAGTTGCTACCGCTATCTATCAGATACGTCAAACCTGAAATATCATTCGAGGAGTTTGGATCCGCTGTTCCTAGCAACTGGGTATCAATCTCCTTACCCAAGTCGTTAGCTGCATCTCTCATCTCCTGTGCCATGATGTCTCCGATTCCACCTGTCCCTTTCGCTGCTTCCTCCATCAAACCTGAGATTTCTACACCGACCTTCACCTGCTTGATCGGGAAGTAAATCCTCTGTCTGGTGGAGTTGCCTGTCACTATTGTGTCAAGTTCTTCATACGAGTCTGCAGTCGAGTTCGCTGCTGACCTAACCCTGAAGCCTATCCTGTCGCTTGTAGTCTTAACCTTCCTCACCTTCTGGTAGAAGGGGGCAGCGGTATTTAATGTTTCATAAACCACACTACCATAAAGGTCGTTAAGCTCGGCTCGGGAGTTAGTGCTCGTTGCCAATGCTTTTAGTTGTGTTGCCATCTTTCCTCCTTACATCGCTCCTAACTTATTGTGCTGCTCTCTAACAGCATCCCAAGCTGCATCAAGACCGTCTTTCTCAAGAACGGCTTTGACTTCTTCACTAGCTGCCTTAACCTGCTCAAACTTCTCCTGTTCTTCCTCAACAAGAGCCTTCTGTTCAGCATCAAGGGCTGCTTTTATCTCTTCTTTGATGATGTCTTTCTTATCATCGATGAATTTCTTGTCGGCTTCCAAAGCCTTCAGCTCTTCCATCTGCTTCCGCAAAGACGTAATCTCCTCTCGGAGTGCCTTCACTTCATCAGGTGTCTCAACCTTGACTTCTTCTGCGGGAGCTTCTGGAGCTTCCTCCGTCTTCTCCTCTACGACAGGAGCTTCCTCGACTTTGACATCCTCTTCGTCAGTTTTCACTGCGTTTTCTTCGTCAGCCATCGTATTCTCCTGTTTTGTTAGTTGATCCTCATGTGTGAGGGATGAATCTTCGGGTAATGCCTTTACGAACCAGCCGGTCACTCCACAGGCTGCGTTCCTCATCTTTGATGTGAGTGCGTATCCGCTTAAAGCAAGATCGTCTATGACCCGGACTACTCTTCCTTCAAGTTCTTTATAATGAGTCTTGAGTGCTTTGTATTCTATGCTTGCACCCTTGAGGACCTTATTCTTAATCATGGACCATACATCATCGGCTCTCTGACTATTCTCATTTATCTTCGCAGTCACTCTCAGACGAGTGTTATTGTCTATCGCCTTTACTTGATCTATGATTAAGGCGGGGACTATATCTGGACTATTTGTCACATGCTCATGTCCTACTCCCCCATATTTAGCACCATCGCTTACCAACTCGGTGAAGTCCTTGACTTCTGCAGGATCTATCATGTTTATGACTGAACCCCTGAGTTGCTGTTCAACCTTTGCTATTGCAGTAGGAGTGATTAAATCGTCGTATTGCTGGGAGAAGGATCCTGTCTTTGCATCGCTTGATTGGTCTATATCGCTTGTTATTAAATCAAACTCAACGAACCGACCATGATCTTCTTTTGCTTTCAGTTGGGTCGAGTAGATATGCTGGGTTTGGTCTTGATGTTTTGCAAGCCATCGCTCCCATTGTTTCTCTTGACTGAGTTGGTTTGCCTTGTCTAACGGGAGGTTGTAGCGGTCCTGAAAAGCGATGTTTGAAAGTCGGTCAACATTGTCTGGCGTGAGTTGGGGATTTTCCTTGACTAATGATTCCCTAATTTCGGCATATTCGTTGAGCACTTTTTCTCTACGGGGGAATATAGAAGTTCTGTCTTTAAAAATTAAAGACAGATTATTCCTTCTTTTTTTCCGCAGGTTTCTCTTCCTTCTTAGGCTCTGGCTTCTTGGCTTTTTCCTGCTGCAAGCGTGCGATTTGATTGTTTATCGCCTGAAGCTCTTGTCTTGCTTTCTCTAGGATCTGCATCCTGTCATACGCCATAGCCTTTAGTTGTTCTATTGTAGGTTCCATTTTATTATGAGCATGACCAAGTCCCGTCATTCTCTGGTCCGCACCAGTAGGCTGTCCCATTAGGTGCATACATTTGCAGCTTCCATAGACCCAATATCCTAAATATCCCCTTCATCTGCATGTCTCCTTGTGGAATCCACTCTTTCTGTGCGGGTTTTAGCGTGGTGTTCGTGATAGTATCTATATTCTGATTGTCCAGAGAATCATTGACCTGTATTGTTACCTGATATTCAGTATCGTTGTCTAGGCTTGTAAAGACATAATCGCAGTCGCTAACGAATCCAGTGCTTTCCCCCGTGCCGTTGATAGTCAGGTTATAAGTTATAGGGGTGCTTCTTGATTCGGTAGCCGAGCAGGTTACGCTCATCCAGTCAACCCCAACAGTTGAGATAATCTGAGTTATTGTCGGGGCTGTTGCATCCACATACCACCATGCACTCGTTGACGTGCCTACGTTGCCAACCGAGTCGTTGCACTGCACCTGCAGCGTCCAGTTGCCGTCTGCGTAGTTGGTTAGGTTCTGGGACTGGGTGTAGAGTCCCGTGGCGTTGTTGTAGATTGTCCCGTTCACCGTAAGGTTGCACTCGTCTATGCTGGAGGCTAAGTCGCTCACGTCCCACTTGGCGGTTGTCGAGTTTGTGGTCGAAGTGGTGTTTATGTCGGTCCAGTTCCATGCGATTGTCGGCGGGGTCGTGTCAGCAGAACTGAAATAGACCCACGCGTCGGTCGTGTTGCCCTGGTTGCCGCTCGAATCCTCGCAGCTCACGTTGACTGTCGAGTAGTTGCCCACGCCCAGCCCTGTGAGAGTCCAGGTTATGCTCTGTGCTGTCGTGGCGTTGGTGTAGTCGGTTCCGTTGAAATGGAGGGTGCAGTTCGCGTCCTCATTTGTGGTTACGCCGACTGTCGTGTAGTCAATGCCAGCAGGCACCGAGGAATTTATGTCCGCCCAGTTCCACGTTATCGTCGGTGGGGTTGCGTCTGATGCCGATGCGTTTGTGATGCTGTGGTTTAAGAGGTAGCTGCTCACGTCAGTGTCATCAGTCTCGTAGTTTGCCCTGTATTGGAAGAACTTGCCCTGACCTGTCGAGGTCTTGGGTACTGAGTCTTCGGTCTTGCCCTCATTGTCCCAGTCATTCCATTCAATATGATAACTTCCAAGTTC
>Ga0180433_10009501_pt1 | contig 11895 bp, 8 predicted proteins | sample SS_ome_8_FD_132980 | JGI IMG/M metagenome (GOLD analysis project Ga0180433, IMG submission 132980) | Hypersaline lake sediment archaeal communities from the Salton Sea, California, USA - SS_1_D_1 metaG | ecosystem: Environmental > Aquatic > Non-marine Saline and Alkaline > Hypersaline > Sediment... | reverse complement strand
ACATGAAAATCCAAAGAGAGGTTGTTTAGAGTCTCATTTAACAGTAATGAGAGAAGCCATTGAGGATGGTATTAAATATTTATTAATTTTTGAAGATGATGTTAAATTCAAAAGAAAGGTATTACCTTTACCAGAAGTTCCAGAGGATTGGGATATGTTATATTTAGGTGGAACAGTACATAGAATTGTAAATAGGGATAATCCAAAATGGACACGGGTAATGTGTTGGACAACTCATGCATATATTGTTAATTTAACAAATCAGAAATTAGTGGATAAAATTATGGAGGCAGATAAGTATGATGGAGAAATTGATAGATTTTATTTGGAACATGTTCATAAAGGTTTTAATTGTTATATGGCAAATCCAATGATAGCAATTCAGAAACAGGGTTTTAGTGATATTGAAGGGCAAATTGTGAATTATGATTTTATGGAAAAAACATTGGAAGGTTTATTAACGCCGGAACATGAGGAAGTTAATGGAAATTATGTATTAAAATTACCAGTTATTCCATATAATGATTTACCTAAAGTAAGTATTGTAACACCTACTTATAATAGAAAAAATATGTTTTATATGGCATTACGAAATTTTGAAAATTTTAATTATCCATCAAATAAATTAGAATGGATTATTGTAGATGATACACCTGATGAAATGGAACAATTAGACGAAATTTTACCAGTTGATGATAGAATTAAATATTTGAAATTACAAGGTTCAGGATATAAGTTAACAGTTTCTTATAAAAGAAATATTGGTGTAGAAAAAGCATCAAATGATATTATTATTCATATGGATGATGATGATTATTATCCACCTGAATCAATTTTAGCAAGAGTTAAATCATTGGTCAAATATAAGGAAAAAGGTATTAAATGTGTAGGATGTTCATTAATTGGTACATATGATTTAGTAAGTGGAAAGAGTTCTATGAGTTCAGATGGTCCTATAAGTTTATCAGAAGCAAGTATGGCATATTATAAGAGTTTCTGGGAAGAAAAGCATTTTGATAATACAGCAGATAAGGGTGAACATAAACATTTCATAGCTGAGAGATTATCACAAGTATTAGATTTACCTTATTCATTTGTTCTAATTGGTATTAATCATTTGGATAACTATACAGGAAGATTACGTAAAATTGATAAGAATGTATTGAGAAGTAAAGGTACTAATTCAGAAGCAAATTTTTATGATACATGGGATGATGAAACACAGATGTTTATGGATTCATTATCTAGTTTTGTTAAAAGAAAAAAAAATCAAAGTAGTCAAGTAGATGATTTAGAAGAAATAGAAGAAGAGACAGCGGAAGTAAGTGCTATGGCAGTTTAACATTCGCAATTATCACATTCGCAACATTTGCAACATCCCTCTTTTGAGCATTTGCAATTATCACATTTGCAATCAACACATTTACAACATTTGCAACATTCTTTTTTTGGCTGGCAACAAGATTTTATGTTACAGCAATCTTCTTTAGAGCAAAGTCCTAATTTTCTGCATAGTTTTCCTCTATTAACATAAAGGCATCTAAGTGAACCTAATGCTAATAAAGTACCACCACCACAAATAAGTGTTAAGTATAAAGGCTTGTTATTTTCTTTAAGTTGAGCGAGCATTTTTATATTTTACTAAATATAAAAATTCAGAAACTTGAAAAAATAAAATATTTAATATAATATAAATGGCTAATAAAATTGATTTAACAAAATATAGTTTTGAAACAGGAGATATAATACTTTTTAATGAAAGAAAAAGTATGATATCAAGAATTATAGATTTTTTCACATTTAGTGAATTCTCTCACATAGGTATTGTTGTAAAAGACCCAACATTTACAACAGAACCACTCAAAGGTTTATATTTATTAGAATCAACTGGTGTTAAAGATGGTATTGATGTAGAAGATAATGAAGAGAAGATAGGTGTACAATTAAGGAGATTAGATGATGTTATGAGTTTATATGATGGAGATATTATTTGGAGACATTTAAATATTGAAAGAAATGATGATTTTAAAGATAAACTTGCTAAAATACATTCAATAATTCATAATAAAACATATGATTTTAATCCAGAAGATTGGATAAAAAATATGTTTAATTTACATTATGGAAAAATTCAACAAACAAATAGTTTCGTTTGTTCTGCTTTGGTATCTTTTGTATATGCTTGTTTAGGAGTTCTTCCTGAAAATACTGATTGGTGTTTAGTTAGACCTTGTGATTTTAGTTCTTGGAAAAAAAATAGTAGAATAACTTGCGTAAATCAATTTTTAGATAGTAATATAAATCTTAGAAATTAAAAATATTATATTTAAAGATTATTTTATATTTATATCATAAAAATGAAATGTTATGCAGATTTAGATAATGGTTTATATTTTGGTTCATGGCATTCAACTAATCATAAAATTTTAGAAGAGTTAAAAATTAATGATGTTTTTTACATTACAATTGACCCAACACCACAAAAAGATAATGTAAATTATCATGATATTTATTTTGAAGACAATATTCAAAATGCAGATAAATTATTTTATGAAATTTTACCAAATTTATTAGAAGAAATTAATAATCTCATTACTAACCAAAAAAAAGTCTTAATTTGTTGTAGTATGGGAAGAAGTCGTTCTGCAACAATTGCTACAAGTTATTTAATGAAATATAATAATATGAATTTGGATGAAGCTTTAACTTTTATAAAAGAAAGAAGAAATATTAATATAAATAATGGTTTCATGGATAAATTAAAAGAATTTAATAAAAGATTAAAAAAAAAATGATTTTTTTTTTTCTTGATATTAAATTTAATATAAAAGTATGAATTGTAATAATAATAAAAATGATAATATAATAATATTTCATATTGAAGATATTATTTCACGTAAACCTATTTACACATTATTTATTGAAAATGATAAAACTATAGAAGAATTACGTGAACGTATATTATATGATTTAGATTACGAAGATGATATAATATTACATTTTGATAATAAAAATATATTTTTTACTGATTTTGATGTATTAAGTTATATAATAGATAAAAAAGAGGAACGTCTAGGTATTGAATATAAAAAATATAATGAGAGAGAAATTTTAGAGAAATTTTATTATTCAATGATTGGTAGAAATTGGGTTTTGCAAGAAAATTGGTTATCTGATAAACCTTTATCAAAATGGTATGGAATAGATGTTATTGAAAATTCTGATAATAATTTTATTATTAAAAAAATTGATTTTAATAATAATTTTTTGTTTGGAAAAATACCTAAAGAAATAGGAAAACTTAGTAATTTACAAGAATTGAAATTATGGAATAATAAATATTTAACTGGAAGTATACCATTAGAAATATGTAAACTTAATAACTTAAAAATATTGAATTTATTGAATAATAATTTATGTAAAAGTATACCTAAAGAAATTGGAAAACTTATTAATTTACAAAAATTGTATTTGAGGTTTAACAAATTAACAGGAGAAATACCTAAAGAAATTGGAAAACTTATTAATTTACAAAGTTTGGATTTATCAAAAAATAAATTAACAAGTGAAATACCAAAAGAAATTGGAAATTTAACAAATTTACAAGAATTATATTTATTAGGTAATAAATTAATAGGAGAAATACCAAACGAAATTGGAAATCTAATGAATTTACAAAGTTTGGATTTGTCAAAAAATCAATTAACAAGTGAAATACCAAAAGAAATAGGAAATTTAACGAATTTACAAGTTTTGAATTTATCAGATAATAAATTAACAGGTGAGATACCAAAAGAAATAGGAAATTTAACGAATTTACATAGTTTAAATTTATCAAAAAATCAATTAATGGGTGAGATACCAAAAGGAATAGGAAATTTAATTGAGTTAAGTGAATTAATTTTATATAAAAATCAACTTAATGGAATAATTCCAAAAAGTATTGGAAAACTTACTAATTTAAGGTGTCTTTTGTTATTTAAAAATAAATTAATTGGTGAAATACCAAAAGAAATTGGAAAACTTACTAATTTAAGGTGTCTTTTGTTATTTAAAAATAAATTAATTGGTGAAATACCAAAAGAAATTGGTAATATCATTACTTTAGAAAATTTAAATTTATCTATGAACATATTACAAGGTATTATACCTAAAGAAATTGGGAACCTTGTAAATTTAGTTGATTTAGAACTAAGTAAAAATTATTTATCCAAAAAAAAAATACCAAAGGAGTTTAAAGATTTGCAGTGTAAAAAGAAAAAAAAATATAAAAGACAATTTACTACAACATATAATAAAAATCAATAAAAATGATTTTGAAAAAAATTAGATAATAAATTTATAATAATTAGTTTATAATTTTTGTATTTTTTTTTAATTACACTAGACATCGAAGAAATGCTACAGAATATTCATATAAGAATACATATGGATACATTATACTTATAATATTTATTTTTTTGAGTTATTTTGTACAATTATAAAAATTTAAGGTGTAAATATTTTTATTATTATAAAATTTTTAAGTCAAATATTTATTAAATATTTCTCTTCAATTAAATATCTAATAATATCGTTTTGATTTTTTTTTTTTAATTTATTATGTAAATCATTCCAATCTAATTTAAAATTTTGTTATTTTAATAAGACTTCTAATAATTCTTTATTACCTTCTAACGCACATATATATACGTGTAACCTATCAAATTTAAAATGAATTCCCATTAAATATGTTAATAATTTTAAATTAGACGTTTCACATATACGTGCTGCTAAATTTCTTCCTTTTTTAATTGGAATTCCTTTTGTTCTAAAACCTTCCCATAATTCAATGATATAATCATCGTTACCATTATGGTGAGTGTAAGCTAAATAATAAACATTAACATTAATACCATGAATCATATTAATTTAATAACAAATTATTTCTGAAAAATTATTTTCATTTTTTTATAAAACTAATTAAAAAAATAAAGATATTAATATTATATGTACATATTGGCTTTAATACCTGCTAGAGGTGGTTCAAAAGGAATTAAAATGAAAAATATTAAAGAATTTAATGGTAAACCTTTAATATATTGGTCAATTAAGATAGCGAAAGATTGTAAATTTATAAATAGAACTATAGTTTCAACTGATAATTTAGATATAAAAAATGTAGCTGAGGAATATGGTGCCGAAGTTCCTTTTATACGTCCAAGTAAAATATCTCAAGATTTATCAACTGATAGTGAATTTATAGAACATTGTTTGAATTTTTTACATAAATCTGAAAGAAAAGTTCCAGATATAATAGTTCAATTACGTCCTACATATCCAACTAGAAAATTGGAAATTTTAAATGAAACTTTGGAAATTTTTATTAAAAATTTTGATAAATATGATAGTTTGAGGACTGTTTATAAATTTGATAAATCACCTTATAAAATGTATACCATAAAGGATGGAATTTTAGAACCATTATTTAAGGAAGTAAATAACATTAAGGAACCTTATAATCAATGTAGACAAATATTACCAGAAACATATTTACATAATGGATATATAGATTTAATTAAAACAGCAACTATTTATAAGAAAAATAGTATAACTGGTGATAAGATATATCCATATATAATGAATAAAAATGAATATCATGATATTGATACGGAGGATGATTGGAAAAAGGCAGAAAGAGTATAAATACCTAAAATATTATTAATAATAAAAAAACTTGGTGTAAATTTAATTAATGATAAATTTGAAGAAATAGAAATTGATATAGTTGAAAAAATATATACGTTATATTAGTAATGAGTTCTAAATCAAAATACATAAATTCAATTTTGGAAGATTGTGTAAAAAATATAGAGTTAGTAGAAAATGAAATGAAGTTTTATGCTTATAATAGTGTGGATGATTATGATAAGACTTTAGAGGATGATTTAGGAGATTTTTCTATATCAATTTCTGACAGGAAGAAAATAAATGTAATAATTTACAATCCAAATAACAGTGATGGTACTGTAAGTGGAGCAATAGCTTATCATTATATTAAAGATAAAGTGCCAAACGCAGATATATTATTAATCCCTAAAGGAGAAGGTAAGGGTAAAAAATTAATGAGAAATAATGAATTAGAGGGAAAAAATGTTTTGATAGTTGATTTAGAATTTAAACAAGATATGGTTGGTCTGGCAGATATATGTAATAAAATATATGTAATAGATAATCATAAAATACCAAAATTTAAATTGCCAAAAAATGTAAAATTAGTATCATCAGACCAAAAAGGACATGCGTCATGTGGTTTAGTTTGGAAAGTTTTTTATCCAAAACGAAATGTTCCAGAGAGTGTTAAACTTATTGATTTAGTTGACAGTAGGAAAACAATGAGAGGATTGTCCTATGGTCAATTTTTTGGAGCTGCGTTAACATATAGATTTACAAGAAATCCAAAGATTCCAAAAAGTAAATGGGAAAGTGGTGAAGTTTTTAATGATATGTGGAAAGTGATAGATGGTAAAAAAACTTCTTTATGGAAAATAATTGGATGGTATATGAGTGAAGTAGAAGAAAATTTGAAAGAACAGATAGCTCAATATGCTCAAGTAAGAGATTTTCAAGGTTTTAAAGTAGGTGTTTTAAATTTTTTAGACCCTGTTCTGTATAAAAAAGTTGGAAGACAAATATTAACAAATAATGATGGAAAAATTGATTTTGCTGTATTATGGGGGTTTGAACATGTAAGTAATCGTTATAAAGTAGCAATAATATGTTATCACGACCCGAAAAAATGTAAAGTTAATATGCCTAAACTAGGTACTATATTAGGTAAAAAGGGAGGTAATCCATCAGGAGGTGGTGGTTTTGGATATACAGGAAATTTTTATTGGAATAAGGATAAAAACCATGATATATGGGATTTGTTTGAAAAAAATATTTTATCAGCAAAAGAGAGAAAAGAGGTTATGATTAATTAATAATTAAAAAGTATTAAATAGCAAATACTTAACTCGTCTAATATTTAAAATCTTTAAGTTTATTTTATAAAAGTTTTTTTTTAATTTTTTAATTTTTTAATTTTTTAATTTTTTAATTTTTTTTAACTTTTTTAATTTTTTAATTTTTTTATTAGTAAATTTTTGAGTGAGTGAATATGATCATCTACCAAATACTTCAACGAAATCTGAAATATTTAGTGTGTATCCAGAACGGATTTCTTTTAAATAATCACATTTTTGCAATCTATCTGAAATATAAGAGAAAGCAAGATTAACTCTATATTTATTGTTCTTTGTAGCTTCGTAAGCTATAAGCTCGTCATCCTTCATAAAATAAGAGGCATATTCAAGAGCATTTCCATTCTCTCTTACCGCCGCAAGAACAATTTCTTTGTTCTCCTTTAGACTTTCAGAAGCAAATTGAAGAGCATTTCCATTCTGCGTTACAGCAGCAAGAACAATACGAAAATTATTTCTCAAACCCTTAAAAGCCTTCTTTAGTTCAAGTCCATCCTTCTTTACTCTTGGTAGAACATATTCAATTTTCGAGTATTTCTTATCACGATACCATTCAAACTCTAGGCCCCAATTTTTATCATCAACATATCCATAATAATAAAAATATCTATCATCCCCACGATTACATAGTTCTATAAGTTCAGGACTAAATTCATTTATCATGTGTGACATTATGAATAAAAAGCGTTAAAAAGCGTCAAAAAACGTCAAAAAGCGTTAAAAGCATTAAAAAGCGTTAAAAAGTGTTTTAATTTTTACTTAATATTGAATGAAAACATATAAATTTTTTTTGTATCAATTTTTTTTTAACAAAAAATATTATTTCCTTAAGTTTTTAATATACAAATCGTTAATATATTATACAAAAAATAAGAATAATAATATATGAATAATATAAATCCATTTCATTTATTAGGAGTGAAAATAGATAGTGATATAAAGGATGTAAGGAGGGCATATTATAAGTTATCATTGATATGTCATCCAGATAAGGGAGGTTCGAAGGATGATATGATAATAGTTCATAAAGCTTATAAATATGTGAAGAAGCAGATTGAATTTTCTGAAAATAAGGAAACTTTAGAAAATATAGAGGAGGATTTCAAGAATTTTTTTGAAAAGAATAAAATGGAGGTACCTCCTTTTTATGAATTATGGGAAAGGTCTGAGGAAGCAGAATTTTTGAGGGAATTTAATAAAAAATTCGAGGAAAATAGGGAAATAAATAATCTAATAAATAATAATGTATTCGGTGTATTTAGCGTGGGTTATGGTGAATTTTTGGAAAAGAGGGAAACAGAGGAAAATAGTAGTGAAAAGAGAGAAGAAGAATTAAAAAAACCTTTGCAAAATAATTTCAAGAGTGAATTAGTGATATATGAGGAACCAGTAAATTTGCCTAATGATTATGGTGAATATGAGAGATTTGATATAGAAAAATTGGATGATTTTTCTGAGAAAACTAAGGAATTAAATTTATATGATTATAAAAAGGCACATTCAGAGGTAAGTGAGATGAAAGTAGATGAAGATAAAATAAAATGTGATGTGAATAAAGCATTTGAAAGGATTTTAGAGGAACGAAAATAAATTTTTTAAATTTTTAAAATAAATTAAATTAATGTATAAAAAATCTATTATACATTAATGAGTAATTCAAATAATGAAAATTTTGAAATAGAAAATGATTTGGATTTAAATAATGAATTAGAATCTAATGAAGAAATTATAGAAAATGATTTAGAAACTAATGGTTTAGATTCGAATGAAGAAAATATAGAGAATGATTTAAATAATGTTGAAACTAATTGGAATGAAGAGTTTTCAGTAAATAAGAAAGATTTTATTAATAAGGATTCTAAATTTAAGTTTCATGCGGAAATTGAAGACCCAGATTTTTATGAAAAATTATTTAGTAAAAAGGAATTTCATAAACATAAGTATGAAATAGAAAAAAATAAAATGGAAGATATTTGTCCACAAACTAGTGAAACTAGAGAATTCAAATTGATGCCTCATCAAGAATTTTTGAAGAATTATATTTCACCTAATACACCATATAATGGTATATTAATATATCATAGTACGGGTGTTGGAAAAACTTGTACTGCTATTTCAATAGCAGAAGGATTTAAAGAAACACTGAAATCTTATAAAAAAAAAATAATTGTTATTTCAAGTGAATCTATTAAAAAGAATTTTAAAAAAGAGTTATTTGATCCTCGTAAAAAAAAATATAAGAAGAAAAAAGATGATATTGTTCAATGTACAGGTTTAACATATGAATTGGGTGATGAATTTAAATATTTAACAAGTGAGCAAAAATTATTAAAAATAGATAAGATAATAAATGAGAGTTATCAATTTTATGCATATACAAAATTTGCGAATGATTTAATATCAAATGTAGGTTTGAATATTGATAATTTATCTGAAATAACAGAAGAACAAAAGAAAAAAATTAATTCAATTTATTCTAATAGAGTAATTATTGTTGATGAAGTACATAATATAAGAAAAGGAACTAGTAATAAGGATATGAAAAAAATTTATAGGATGTTAGAACTTATAATTGAAAATACTATAAATTTAAAATTGGTTTTAATGAGTGCGACACCAATGTATGATAAACCAAAGGAAATAATACATTTATTAAATTTATTATTGAAAAATGACAATAGACAAACAATAAAAGAAATTGATATTTTTGATCAAGATGGTAATATTAAACCAGGGTCAGAAGAAAAATTATTATTTATTTCTAAAGGTTATATATCATATTTAAGAGGAGAAAACCCAAGTACATTTCCAATGAGAATAATTCCTAAGGAAGCAAAAATACCTAAAGTTAAATATAATATTTTGGGTGGTGAAATACCAGTAAATGAAAGATTAAAATATGACAAATTAATATTATGTGAGATGAAGGGTTTACAATATGAAACATATCATAAATTTATTGAGAAAAGATTACAGAATATAGTTCAAAAAAAGAAAGATATGAATAATAATGATAATATGGAAGAAAAAAAGGTAAGTAATATTCTAGGAGATACAATTATTCAGATAAGTAATATAGTTTTTCCAACTGACTTAGGTGAAGGTACATTTGGTAAATATGGTTTTGATGAGAAAGGTGAGGGACCTTTTCAAAAAGTTATTATTAAATTAATAGATAAAACATATACTCAATATAAATATAGAAGACACGCTATTTTAGATGTTGGGACAAAACAAGAAAGTACATTTTTGGATGAGAAAAATTTGGGAAATTATAGTGCTAAATTTAAAAAGGCATTAAATTTTATAAAAAAATCAACAGGAACATCATTAATTTCATCAAAATATATTAAAGCAGGTATATTGCCTTTTGCATTAATGTTAGAACAAAATGGTTTTACAAGATATACCGTAGAAGGTGAAAAACAATTATTAGACCAAAAGAATTATCCAAAAACAATTAGAAAGAAAATATGTTATAAATGTGGTGAAGAATTTTTTAAACCACAACATTTGAAAGATAAAAAAGAGTTTGACCATTCATTTAAACCAGCAAAATATGTTATGGTAACAAGTAAAGGTGAGAGTGATGTAAAGATAAATATTAATGAAGCTGTAACTCAATTTAGTTCAATTGATAATAAATATGGGGAGCAGATTAAGGTATTTCTAGGTACAGATGTTATTAAAGAGGGTTTAGATTTTTCAAATATAAGACAAATGTTTATTTTAGAACCTTGGTATAATAGTTCTAATCACGAACAGAAGATTGGTAGGGCAATTCGTTTTTGTTCGCATGTATTATTAAATGATGAAGAGAGAAATGTAGAAATTTTTAAATTAGCTACATCAAATATAGATTCTAATAATGAGAAAATAAGAGAAACTGAAACAGCAGATGAAAACAGATATAGAATAGCTGAGAATAAGGATTATAGAATAAAGAATGTGAGAAATATTTTGAAAAGAAGTGCGATAGATTGTGTACCTTATAAAAAAAGAAATATTTATGCGAATAAAAAAAAGGTTAAACAAGTAACATCTAGAGGTAAAGTTATGATGATTTCAAAAGAAGATAAACCTTTTTCTGTTGAATGTGATTATAAGGAAAAATGTTTATTTAAATGTGTATGGGAACCTAAGGGTAAAATAAAAATTGATACAGATACATATGATTTAATTTTTGATAAGAGTGAGATAACTAAAATAAAAAAGAGAATAAATAAATTATTTAAAAAAGACATTGTATTTGAAATATCACAAATAATAAATTTTGTGAAAGAATTATATCCAAATGTGGAAGATAGATTTATATTTAAAGCAATTGATGATTTATTAACAGGTGATGAATATTTAGAGGATAAATTTAAACGTAGGGGAAAATTAAAATATATGGGTGATTATTATGTATTTGAACCAGAAGAATTAAGTGATTTAAAATTACCTATATTATATAGAGAAAAACCACTTCCAAAAAAACCAAAAAAAGTTTCATATGTTGATTTTAGAATGTCAAATTTAGTAAATAATCAAAACAATAAAAATAATTATAATAATAGTAAAAATAATATTTTGGTTACTAAATTAATTAATAAATTATCAACTGATTTAAATACATATAATTATTTAAAGATAAAAGATACAAGTAACTCAAATAAATCATATAATAAAGCTGTTTTAACAACTTCTATTAATAAATTTGATGTAAAAGATTTAATATTATTTGTTAAATATTTATTTTCATTTAATTTAGGTGACAAACAAGATGAACATTTAGAAAAAAATAAATCTATTATAAAACTTATATTTGAATATATTGATAAAATGTTCATAAAAAATGGTAGAGAAATTGATGAAAAAAATCTTCCGAAAGATTATTTATATGGATTTT
>Ga0180433_10009500_pt1 | contig 11896 bp, 7 predicted proteins | sample SS_ome_8_FD_132980 | JGI IMG/M metagenome (GOLD analysis project Ga0180433, IMG submission 132980) | Hypersaline lake sediment archaeal communities from the Salton Sea, California, USA - SS_1_D_1 metaG | ecosystem: Environmental > Aquatic > Non-marine Saline and Alkaline > Hypersaline > Sediment... | reverse complement strand
CAGATTGGCGGAAGTATGCAACTATTCAGCGTCAAATTGGAGAGCGCATGGGCCTTAAACTTTTGCCGAATACTGACGGCTCAGCCCGATTTGAAAAAATATTAACGCAAAAAGAAAATGCCAAAGGTTTTTCTAAGGATGAATTATGGGTTGCATATGCTTCGAGCAAGCCAGTAACAAAAAAAGCAAGTTTGGATACATATGGTAAACAACCAAGAAACCCATCAATTGAAATGTTTATGACAGTAATTACTCATCCAGATGCCAAAATAACTTCTCACATGGGAATTTCGCGCACATGGGAAAATGCAGAGGCTCTTGAAAAAGTGCCACCACAAGCTAAAAAGCAGCCTGATCAATCAATTCACCTCCATTCATTTGCAGCGAAGGTAATGAAGACTCGTTATCCTGAAAAAGTCTATATGATGACATCTCCTGTGAGAGTTATGCGTGCCATACTTGCCAATAAAATGCCAAGCAATTCAGTATTTATTGGTGATAATCTGTATCAAGCAGAAGTTGAAAAAATAAAAAATGATCCTTCTTTATTGTTACCGAAATTTGTTTTAAAAGAAGTTCAAAATGAAACACCTGAGGAACGAAAAAAAAGATTACAAGAGAGAGTAGTAAGAGAGTATGCATTTTACAATATTGATGAAAAATCTGACCAATTGACTACAAATCCTCCTCGCATTATCAGAACGCGTGAGGGCAGAAATCAGACATTAACTATTTTGAACCCGGATAAAACTGAACTTGTCACTTTTGACAATTTTTCGTTGAACAATGCACGATGGACATATAATTGGATATTTGGTGAAAACTATAGAGATAACGGTATTTTTATACCGTATGTTTTGGTTGATCTTGAAAAATTGGCACGAGCAAAAGATTTGGTAGATTAAGAGTTCATCCGAAAATTATTTAATACACGGATTATGTTTACTTTTGTTCGTATCCCTCGATACATCCACCTTCGTTAATCCGACTTTGCCGATGGCTACGACGGACTAAAGAACTATGGCGGACACTCGGGACGAACGGTAGTTTGTCCCGTTCGTGGTGAGTGTTCTACGAAACTTTAGTGAAGTAGAATGTATCGAACCATACGAACGAAATAAGTAAATAAATACCTGTAGCACGTGCACGGCCTGCGATCGATTTTCAATTTTGAAAATCGGAGTCAGTGTCGGGCTTACACGCGGAAAAGGAATCCAAGGGAACATTGGCGCCCTTTTAGTTAAGATGTTTTGGGCGAGCAAAACATCTTATGCTGTCCGCATAGGACATTATTCCCAATCAAAATTATTCTCATATGCAAGATCGAAAAGTAATTGACCGATAGTTTCTTTGCATGCATCAATATGAATCTCCTGGAAATGATCTTTCCAGGAGCCGATTTGACCTGCACGGAATGTTGCACTATCACAAAAAGTGAATCTGCAACATCATGCAACTTGAACTTCATAAAAATCCTTTTTTGCTGATGAAACTGATTTTAGTATAACGACCGATGAATGCAACTTCAGTTTTTTATGCAAATTGACAGTTAATAATTGTCTTCATGAAAAAGCTTTAATTAAAGGCGTTTTACTTGTACTTCAAAAAAGTTATAATAGTCAGTATCAGATTCATGCAAATAAAGGTTTCTATGACAAAAAAATTATGTTTATTTACCCTCTTTTTTTCATTTTTTATGGCATTTGTAATGGAAAATGATCCATGCTTTCCGGGATCGCTTTGCAATTCGAAGGTCCCTTCCCCATGTTTATTTCAGGACTTGAATCCTGAAAATCAACAGGACTCTTATAACTTGCCACCAGAACCTCGTATAATGGTACAAGAAGAGGTTAAGGGGAAACAGGGGTGCGTTATGCCTAAAATCTTAATTTTTACCAGTGGCGGTGGTGGTGGACATTTGTCAGCAAGTAATGCATTGCAAAGTTATTTTGAACCTAAGTTTCAGGTTCAGCAATCAAGCATTTTTTCTGAAGTGCTTGGTAAATTTGATCCACTTGCAGTGGTTACCGGTGGATACATTTCTGAAGAATCATTTTACAATTATCTGATTAAGCGGCAGCAATTTGGGCTTTTTAATAAAGTTGTTGGATTTGCACAATCATTATACGATTGGTTTGATATGGGAATGACGCAGCGAGTCAAAAGTTATCTGGAAGATCAAAAGCCTGATTTGGTAATTTCAGTGGCTCCGCTGGCAAATCATGCGATTGCACAAGCATGTGCGTCGTTAGACTTGCCGTTTCTATTAAATGCAACGGATACTGATACAGCATTGTTTACCTATAACATGGGTTCTATCCATCATTTGGATTACATGATAAATATTCCATTTATGTATGATCCAGTTGAAAAAAGACTGAAAGAAGATGCAGTTGATATGTCACATGTCGTTTCATATGGATTTCCATTGCGTAAAGACTTTTATGAAAAGAAAAATATTCCTGCATTGAAAAATAAACATAATGTGCCGTTAAACAAGCCTGTTATTTTGGTAATGATGGGCGCACAAGGTTCAACTGGCATTTTTACTATTGTCCAATCACTGACAAAATTAACAAAATGTGCACATGTTATTGCAATTCTAGGTAACAGTTACGAAGAATTAAAACCACAAATTGATGATTACTTGAAATCTAATGGGGTTAGGCATGTTGCGTTTGATCTTATTGAACGCACGAATCGCATGTCAGATTTCATGGCAATGGCAGATGTTATTGTTGGAAAATCTGGCGGGGCTACCGTATGTGAAGCAATACAGATGCAACGACCAATGTTTCTGGATGCAACAAAAACCCCAGTGATTTGGGAACAGATGAGTCAAAAGTTTATGCAAGAAAATAATCTTGGATTTATCGTGCATGATTTTCATGATTTAGGTGCACAGATTGCTGCGTATCTTGATAATGCAGTGCTGCAAAAACGAGTTAAGCAATCTCTTGCTCGATATTTTCATGATGATACGCCTAAGAAAATGTATGACATGTGTATGCAGTTACTGCAAAAATAATTAATATCCGCTCGACCCTTCGAGACACCGATTTCATCGGCCCTCCCGCCTTCGTTAATCCGACTTTACCGAGGGCTACGACGGACTAAAGAACTATGGCGGACACGGCAGGATGAGCGGAGAAGAAATGATTTTATGCTGGTTTTGTTTATCGTAAAAATGGACGGTGAAAAATAAAAAATCTCGTATTTTGGTTTCTTTTTATTTAATGTGCATATTTTATAACCGCTCATCCTGAGGAACACCGTAGGTGTGTCTCGAAGGGTGCAAATGTTTAGTGATTACAAGATTACAATTAAGGCCGCACATAATGCGGCCTTTCAATTTCAATTAAGCAGATTATTTTTATGCTTTTATAACTGATATTTCACAGCGGCGGTTTGCCCATTGTTCTTCGCGGTTTCCGCTAATTTCTTTGCCATCAACAACGGCAGGAATTTCACATCCACGGCCGACTGTTTTTACATTTGTGCAGGCGAGACCTTCAGCAACTAATGCATTGGTGATACCACCGGCTCTTTTTTCAGATAGGAACTGGTTGTATACGCGAGATCCTGCCGCGTGGCATGAATGTCCTTCAACAACGACGGTTGCTTTTTTGCCTGAATTTTCATTTTCAGCCAATACTTTCTTCAATGCTTTGACATTTTTATCAAGCTTTTCTTTTTCACCTTTGCGAATAGAAGAACCATCAAAATCAAAGTAAATTACTTGCAGTTCATCTGCAATGGGGTCAACTGCATCTTCAATTGTCCATGCAAATTCTTCATATTCTTCTTCTTTTAAGAAATCTTTCATTAAGTCATCACCGTTGCACGCAGCTTCAAGGTCATCAGTATCGTCAATAAGCATAAATTCTTGAATGTCATCATCATAGAAGCTATGAATTTTGTCTTGTGCAAGTGGGATTGAAACGGTGCCGAGTTGGGCAACAGTAGTTTCTTTTGGGGTTAGCTTTGTTTTTTTGCAACCTGAAAGACTAAATAGCATGACGAGCGTTAATGCAGAAATTATTTTCGTGTTCATATGCCCCTTTCTTTATGAAAAATCTATTAATAACTATCCAATCGGTAAGGGATTTTACCACATGTTTTGTTAAATATCTACTCATTCTGTAAAAGATCCTTTATATTAAGTGTAAGAAGGCATTGTTCGTCGGATCTTAATATGCCGAGAAAAACTTTTAGGAGTCTATGAAAAAAATTTTAGTAAATAAAGATCCATGGCAAACACGGGTTGCAATTACCGAAGATGGGAAGTTGCAGAATATCTATTTTGAATCGCACACTGAAAAAACATTGGAACGTGCTTTTTTTAAGGGCGTCGTTTTGACAGTGTTGCCAGGTATTCAAACGTTGTTTGTTGATATTGGTCAGGAGCGTGCAGGCTTTTTGCATATATCTGAAATTGATCGTGAACTTGCAATCAAGCAAATCAGCGGTCTTGATCTTGATGAAGAAGCACCGCAGCGTGATAAGTCCAATAAACGGATTATGGATGTCGGGAAAATATTCAATGTCGGAGATACGGTACTTGTTCAGGTAAGCAAGGAACCGGTATATGAAAAGGGTGCAAAGTTAACTACATGCTTTACCGTTCCAGGAAGATTTTTGGTTTTACTGCCGAATATTCCTCGATTTGGTGTTTCAAAAAAGATTGAAGATCGTGCTGAACGGCAACGACTGCGAGAATTAGTAAAAGAAAAATTGCCTGAAGGAATGGGTGCTATTATTCGCACGACAGCTGAAGGCGCATCTGAAAATGAAATCGGCAAAGATCTCGCATATTTGCTTGAAATTTGGCATACCATTCAAAAGAAATATGAAACAATTGAGCCGACGGCAAAAATTTTCAAAGATTTCGAACTTTCACTGCAAGTTGTTCGTGACAATCTTGATGAAAGTGTTGAAGCAATTATTACCGATAACAAAGACACGCAAGCAGAGCTTTATAAATTTGTACGCATTATTGCACCAGATTTAGCGAATAAAGTTACCTTTTTCAATGAACCAGTTAATCTCTTTGATCACTATAATATTGAAGATCAGATCGCAAAAGCTTTGCATAAAAAAGTACCATTGCGTTCCGGTGGCTCATTAATTATTGAAACTACAGAAGCAATGACGGTCGTTGATGTGAATACCGGAAGTTTTACTGGCCGTGGTTCAATGGAAGAAACGGTTTTGAAAACGAATCTGGAAGCAGCAGAAGAAACTGTACGGCAGCTGCGATTACGCAATATTGGCGGTTTAATTGTTATTGATTTTATTGATATGGCAGAATCTGAAAGCCGTAATAAACTCTTTTCATTCTTTGATCAGATGTTGAAAGAGCGTGATCGATTCCAATCAGTTGTACTGAAAATCTCTGAATTTGGCTTAGTGCAAATGACGCGTAAACGCTCGGGTAAAACATTAGTGCAGAAACTAACAAATACCTGTCAATGTTGTTCTGGGTATGGATTTGTCAAATCGGTAGCCACGCAAACATATACTATTTTACGTGCATTTAAATTAGCATTACGTACAGAATCTCTCGGTGGCAATGTACAATTGATGGTTTCAAAGGAAGTTTTTGAGCATATTACGAAACATGAATATGATGCTATTTTGCAGATGGAAAAAAATTATCGCTGTAAAATTAGTATTAAGTTGAATGAATCGTTTGATGTTGCTCGATATCAGGTTTTAAAAGAAAACAAATGATGTCCTGCGCGGACGGCAGTATTTATAAATGATTTTTTTATGAATGTCTTACGCAGACGGCTTCGAACAATGCACTATGCGTGCAGGCAAATGCCCTACGCGGGCAGCGTAAGATGTTTTGCTCGCCCAAAACATCTTAACTAAAAGGGCGCCAATGTTCCATTGGATTCCCTTTCCGCGTGTAAGCCCGATCCGTCGTCGCATGAAGCTATGCCGGACAGGCTACTGACTCCGATTTTCATTTCAGAAAATCGATCGCAGGCCGGGCGCGTGCTACAGGTACTGATTTACTAATTCCGTTCGTATGGTTCGATACATTCTACTTCACTAAAGTTTCGCAGAACACTCACCACGAACGGACATGCAAAATGCAAAATTCAACGCGTTAGCGTTTATATAAATTGAATTTCGGTAGCTTGTAGCTGACCTGCGATCGATTTTTGAAAAAAATCGGAGACAGTGTCTAGTCTTTCAAGCGAGAGAACGATCCAACTGAAGGTTGGTGGCCTTTTAGTCCAGATCTTTTGGCCAAGCAAAAGATTTGGTGCTGCACGCATAGTGCATTCCGCCTGCCCGCGTAGGGCATTCATAAATAAAAATCAATATTAAAATGCCGTCCGCTAAAGGACAATATACTTTTTTTCTTTGTATGTTATGATAATGAGCATCAAATTATTAAGCGATTTTTCCACAACGTAAGGAAGAATAATGGCGACAGATGTAAAAAACATTTTAGATTCATTTCCTGATTATCTTGCAAATATCGGTATCGAAGTGCACGTGCAACTAACAACAGAGAGCAAAATTTATTGTTCATGTGCAAATAAAGCAAGTATGTCGCCGAATACAAATATTTGCCAGGTCTGTACGGGCCAGCCAGGAGTTTTGCCAACGCTTAATAAAAAAGTTGTAGATTATGCAATCCTTGCAGGTCTTGCTACGAATTGTTCAATTGCCGAGCGTTCATCATTTGCGCGTAAACATTACTTTTATCCTGATACACCAAAAAACTTTCAGATTACTCAGGGTGACGATCCTATCTGTTTTGAAGGATATGTGCCGATTATTCTTGAAGATGGAAGCATTAAAAAAATTCGTTTAGTGCGTATTCATATGGAAGAAGATGCTGGAAAAAGCATTCACATGGGTTCTACTAATGAAACATTTGTTGATTTTAATCGTGCAGGTGCGCCACTGCTAGAAATTGTCAGTTATCCTGACATTGCAAATGCATATGAAGCGCGTGAATATTTACGTATGATTCGCTTGATTGTCCAATATTTGGGAATCTGTTCTGGTAACATGGAAGAAGGCGTATTTCGTGCGGATACCAATATTTCTGTGCGCAAAAAAGAGACTGAAGAACTTGGCACACGCTGTGAACTGAAAAATATCAACTCCTTTAAGTTTATTGTTGATGCAATTAATTATGAAATTGAACGGCAAATCAATCAGCTAGGACGTGGTGAACGTATTGTGCAAGAAACACGTTTATGGGATACAAAAGAGCATAAATCAATTCCTATGCGCTCCAAAGAAGAAGCATCTGATTATCGATATTTTCAAGAGCCAGATCTGCCATATGTAGATGTTGATGAATCATGGATTGCGAAAATACGCGAACAGATGCCAGAATTGCCATATCAGAAATTTGCGCGTTTGTGCAAAGAAAAAGGATTATCGCCGTACGAAGCAAACATTATTGTAGAAGATGTTGCATTGGCACAATACACAGAAGAAGCAATACAGCACAGTGATAGCAAAAATCTCATTAAATGGATTTTGCGTAATCTGCTTGCATATTTAAAAGAACAAAAAATTTCACCAAGTGCATGCAAAGTTACACCGCGAAAACTTGCAGCAATTGTTGATATGCTTGATAAAGGTATTATCAATAATTTGGCGGCACAAGAAGTTTTTGAAATGGTTGCAGCAACCGGCAAAGATCCGCTTGTGGTGGTGAAAGAAAAAGGACTTGAGCAGATTGGTTCTGTTGATGAATTGCAAAAAATCGTGCAAGAAATCATGACGGCAAACCCTACTGAAGTTGTTGCATACAAAGCAGGGAAAACGAAACTTATCGGATTCTTTGTTGGTCAAGCCATGCAGAAGACCAAGGGTAAGGGTGATCCTAAGGTGCTGCAGGAATTATTCAAAAAAGATCTTGCCTAATTTATTCATATAGAAATATTCCAGGTTAAAATTGATTATATTTCTGGGGAGGGACCCTTTTGAGCTCTCTGTGCTTTTTTGGTACCCTGAAATATATCATTTGGAGTGTTTTTTAGGGGTTAGGGCAGAAAAATGAATAAAAAAATCATGTTATTACTTTTACTTTTATTGTTACCAGCTGTAGAAGTCAAACCAATGTCGTATTTACAAACGATTAATCGTTTTATGGCGAATTCTACAAATGGCTTGAAGCGTTACTGCATGAATAATAAAAAGCTTATGTGTGGGTTATGCATAGCTGGAATAGGTTCCGGCATAGCGTATAAACTTATTGGCAAGTATAGAAATATATTTGAAGCTGTAAAACGCGAGCTTTCAGCATGTTGTGAAATTGTAGGGAATGGAATATCAAGAATTGATAGAAATGATATTCGAAATGCATTTACTAAAATTGAAAATGTTGTAAGGAGCATAAGGCACGAGCAAGAACGGCAGAATCATGAAATTTTTCAAAGGATTGAACGTCGGATTGAACGTCTTTGTTGTTTATGGAATTATCGAACTGGGCAACAGGAACAACCTGTAGTGCCGGCAGAAAGGCTTGAAGATCGATCTGAACAACCAAATGAGACGGAAAATGTGCAAGGTGCTGCTGTGGGTACAAATGTTTTACCATTTCAATTAGAACATACTTTGCAGGGCCATACCCATTGGGTCAGTTTAGTAGTATTTAGTCCAGATGGCAGATATATTGCCAGTGGATCATGGGATGGTACTGCACGTATATGGGATGTGGCGACTGGAACATTAGTGCATACATTGCAGGGCCATACAGGTCGGATCTATTCAGTCACATTTAGTCCAGATGGCAGATATATTGCCAGTGGATCATCTGACCGCACTGCACGTATATGGAATACCGCCACCGGTGGATTAGTGCATACATTGCAGGGCCATACCGCTGAGGTCTATTCAGTCACATTCAGTCCTGATAACAGATATATTGCCAGCGCATCAGGTGATACTGTACGTATATGGGATGTTGCGACTGGAACGTTAGTGCATTCATTGCAGGGTCATACCGATTTTGTAAATGCAGTAGTATTTAGTCCAGATGGTAGATATATTGCCAGCGGATCAAATGATTATACTGCACGTATATGGGATACCGCTACCGGTGTATTAGTGCATACATTGCAAGGCCATACAAGTCGGATCTATTCAGTCACATTCAGTCCAGATGGCAGATGTATTGTTACCGGATCATCTGACCGCACTGCATGTATATGGGATAGAGCTACCGGCGCATTAGTGCATACATTGCAGGGCCATACCGCTGAGGTCTATTCAGTCACATTCAGTCCAGATGGCAGATGTATTGCCAGTGCATCAGGTGATACTGTACGTATATGGGATGTGGCGACTGGAACGTTAGTGCATACATTGCAGGGCCATACCGCTGGGGTCAGTTCAGTCGCATTTAGTCCAGACGGCAGATATATTGTCAGTGGATCAGATAATAATACAATATGTGTATGGGATACAGCTACCGGTGCATTAGTATATCATACATTGCGAGGCCATACAGGCGAGGGAAGGTTAGTCGCATTCAGTCCTGATGGTAGATATATTGTTACTGGATCAAATGATTATACTGTACGTATATGGCGTAATAATATATTAATTCAAAACGAAGCTCGTCGACTTGCATTTTTATCAGCATTATACAGACCAGGTGAAAATAGCCCTGCAAGTGTATTATCGCAACCGTTAATGCAAACAATTTTACAATACGTTGAATAAAGGATTTTTCATGAATAAGCGGATAGCATTTTTACTTTTATTTATGCTTTTGCCAGTTGCAGATGTCCATCCGATGGTGCGATTGCAGCATTTCAGCAAGCGTATTATGCATCCGCAACATATTGTTCATGGTATCAAGCATGCAGCACGGCATGTTGCTACGCATAAAAAAGTTTATGCAGGCTTTGTAGCTGGCGCTCTTGGTACTTTCGGCCTGTATAAATTAAAACAGATGTGGCAGCAGCAACCGCAGCGTCAAAATGCTCATCAGCAAACATCATTGTGGCGTAGATTATGCTCACGTGTTGCAGATTGGTTTAGAACTTCAAATGCTCGTCGTGCAAATAGGCAGCTAATATTTGAAGAGATTAAAACTTTGGGTGAAGGTGATCGAGACTGTTCTGTTAGGTCAGTTGCATTTAGCCCGGATGGAAGACATGTTGCTGGTGGTTTAGGTGACAGAACGGCACGCATCTGGAATTTTGAAACTGGCGCACGAGAAGCTACGCTGCAAGGTCATACAGCTGGGGTCAATACAGTTGCATTTAGTCCGAATGGCAGACAGATTGCAACAGGATCAATTGATGCCACTGCACGTATTTGGGATCGGGAAACTGGTGCATTTCAATGCGAATTGGGGAATAGCGATCTTAATCCTATGTTCACAGGCTATCGGCGTAGAATCGATTCAGTAGCATTCAGTCCCGATGGTAACTATTTCGCTGCTGGAGCAAATGATTCAGTATATATTTGGGATACTGCAACAGGTGCTTTAGTTTTTTTGAAAAGATTAAATCTATATTCTCATGTTACCTCAGTAGCATTCAGTCCTGATGGTAACTATTTTGCAGCAGGGACAGGGAATGGAACGGTGAATATATGGAATTTTCAGACAGGGCAATTGTTATCTACATCGTCATATCGTCAGAATGCTATATCTGAAATCGCATTTAGCGGAAACAGTCAATGTATTGCTGTGGGAACAAGAAATGGAATGATATATGTATGGGACATAGCAGCCGGTGAATTAGTGCGTAGATTAAAGCATGATTGTAAAGTTAATACAATTGCATTTAGTCCGGATGGTAAATATTGTGCAGTAGCAGGAGCTTATTCCTCCTTACTATGTATTTGGGATACAGCTACATGGCAATGTTTGCAGAAGCAAGTTAACCGTCCTGGTTTTTTGTGTTATGAATTTCCTGCAATTGGTCCTTCATTATCATTTAGCCCGAATGGAGATTATCTTGCAGTTGGGTCAGCGAATGATAGAGTAAATGTAAAAATATACAGAAATAATGCAGCGCGTAATGCGCGCCGACTTGCATTTTTATCAGCATTATACAGACCAGGCGCCAACAGTCCTGCAAGTGTATTGTCGCAACCGTTAATGCAAACAATTTTAAATGATTATGTGAGATAGGATTTTTCATGAATAAGCGGATAGCATTTTTCCTTTTATTTTTGCTTTTGCCAGTTGCAGATGTGTATTCGATGGCACGTTTGCAGAAATTTGGTAAGCGTATTATGCAGCCGCAACATATTGTTCATGCCTTCAAGCCATTTTTAAATCATGTGATTGTGCCTAAAATAAAATATGGGGTAGCAAAAGTTATTAGATTGTGTGCAATTATCTCTCGCGGTTGTCGACGATCAAGGCGTGCCAATAGTATAAATGTGAACAGACCTTTTTGGGAACGTTTTTTGGGGCCGCTGTCATTTCTGTTTAAGCCTTTTGCTCAAAAAAAGAAAAAGCTCAACGATTTTTTTCCGCAAGTAAGAGCAACTGCAGATGGTAATGTTGAATCGTTTGAAGCTTCTTATGAGACAAAAGATCCTATTATTGCTTGGAGTAAAGATAATAAGTATGTTGTAACATTATCTCAATCCCAGACGGCTTCAATACATGACTTGGTAAATAGAAAATGTTTATATTCAATTGCTTCTGCTCAATCTGTGCAATTGAGTCCTGACGGAAGATATATTGTACTTTTGTCTAACTATGCTGGTGGACATATATACGAATTAGAAACTGGAACATGTCTGCATAGTCTTTTAGGTGTAGATCGTTTGGCTTTAAGTTCGAACGGAAGATACATTGTTACACATGCAAGATATAACAATGTTGGAAAAATCTATGATATGGCGAGTGGAAATTGTTTGCATACATTAAATAATGTTACGCCTT
>Ga0180433_10009497_pt1 | contig 11897 bp, 9 predicted proteins | sample SS_ome_8_FD_132980 | JGI IMG/M metagenome (GOLD analysis project Ga0180433, IMG submission 132980) | Hypersaline lake sediment archaeal communities from the Salton Sea, California, USA - SS_1_D_1 metaG | ecosystem: Environmental > Aquatic > Non-marine Saline and Alkaline > Hypersaline > Sediment... | reverse complement strand
TTGCTTTATGTCCGCCAACCTGATCAGCGCTATGCGTACCGGTGCCGTACCCGGTGTTGGAACGCGCTATCTGAGCCGCAAAGATTCCGAAGCCTGTTCGGTTATAGGCTGCGGGCCAATAAACCAATCCTGCTTCCATGGCGTCATGTCGCAGATGAAAAGCATAAAAAAAGTCCTTTGCTACGATCTTTACGAAGAAAAATCCAAGGCCTTTGCAGAATTGGCAGCCAAAGAATTTGGCGTAGAAGCTTATGCCGCCGCCACACTGGAAGAAGCTATGCGCGCAGGCGATGTGATTACCATCGCGGCTTCGCGTTTGAAACCACTGATACTCGATTCAACATGGCTCAAAAAAGGCGCCACCATATTGCTGTCCGGCCCTGCAAGGGGCGACGAAGCACTTTGGATCAACAACCGACTCGTATACGACCATGTGCAACTGCATGAAGCGTATGTGGAAGAAGCCATCGCTTCCGGCAACAAAGCCGAATATTATACCGGTGTAATCGGCGGCCAGATCTATACGCTGATCGACGAGGGCAAAATTCAGCCCTTGGAAGACTCCGTAAGCCTTGGCGATATAGTAAACGGCAAAAACCCCGGCCGTCAAAATGGCGAAGAAAATATTATCCTCATCGCATGCGGCATGGCGGTTTATGACATTGCTTGGGGCTACGACCTCTATAAATACTCCCTTGAAAAGGGCATCGGAACAAAGCTCAACCTTTGGAATGAACCGCTCTGGAAATAAATCTTAATAATATTAGTCGGGACATGCCAATGGGTAGTAGCTGCCTAAAAGCCCACCTAAAGAGAGGGGAAAGCATCTAGTTTTAATCCGCCCGTTATAATGATTTTAGCGACGTCATATAAGCTAGGTCTATAGTAGTGATGCTATTTTCCATTTACCGAACTCGTCGAGACAAACTTCGACTCATTCCTCCTGTTTACGATCGTCGCCTATCAGATACACCTTTACATGCCAATATGTGTATTCTTCTACCATACTGCTAGAATGCATCCTAGACAACCTAGGACTTATCACTCGCGAAATTGTGTTGTGAGGCAACGAAAGGACGCTGATAGTCTTGGTATTTTGGAGACAGAGTTAACGCATATTGAACGACAACTCAAGTCGGTTGACCGCGACCAGAATCAACTTCTAGAATGGGCAATGAAAGACTTTCCAGAGGATATGGTAGAGGGCCAGAAAAGGAAGTTCAATGCCACGCGTGAAAGTCTGAAGACATAAAAATGGCAGCTGGAACAGAAAATCAAATCTAGTCGAGAGGCAGCCGTAACAATGCCGAAGCTTGAGCAATTTGTTAAATTGGTAAGAGAAAGGCTGGCCAGGCTGGATTTCGAGACGAAACGCATGGCTACAGAGGCGCTTGATATAAAATTATGGATAGATGACCACAGCATGGAAATCACCGGGTCAATACCTATTTCTGACACTGTGATTGCGACACCGCAAACTGTTTAACATTATCTACCACCTTCCTCAACCCCAAGCCAGCATATCTATTCTCTCCGTCACGGAGTTAAAAGGCTTGGTTAGTTCCCGTGGAGCGGCCGCAGGGAACGTCAGCCCGGCCGAGAACAGCATTATTCACCCAGACATCCACCTGTAACGTCGGGTAACCCCGGCAGTCAAGAATCTCCCGTCCTTCCGCTGCTGTAATCTCAAATTTATTCTCCATTTTGTCTCCTCATAGATTAGAATTCAGAATTAGTTTGATATATCCTTTGCTAAAAAAGGTAGCGTCCGCTGGGCTTCAGGATAAACCAGAACACGTGGTGTTTTTTTCTTAGAGAGCTGCAAAGCCATGTCTAAGCCCTCTTGAACGGAACATGCTGGTATCATCATCTCCTTTATAATGTCTAATGGCACATTGGGTGAATAACCAATAATCTTTATACCCTTTTGCAGAATTTTGCATATAAGAAATGCTTGGTCCATCTGAACCTCATAATTGCCCCTCACTCTTGTCTCTATTTCCTTGGGTGTGGTAGCACCCCGAAACGCTTTTAACATTTCTCTCCCCATCGAACCTAGACCATCCTCGCAACCCGAGTAAAAAACAATAATGGTCTCCGGAGATGCAACAGCAGCTACTGCTATCAATGCTTTTAGCGACTGGTAAAAATCAACGTCCAAAGGTTTGCCAGGATTAGTAATAATAATGTCTGGCTGAGTGGGTATTTCTACCCTGGAGAACGAATTAACGAAATCCACTCCCTTACTATGAGCCTCAAGCATGTCTCCGGCGAAAACTCCTATGGTTTTCAGGTCTCTATTAAGGACGACATTGGCAATGAAATCAATGCCTGCCATCAATGCACACTCAACCACGTCTTCGTGAACAGGATTCCCTGCCAATATCCCGGGCTTGGCCAAGGGATGCTCTATCATCTCTGGTGAGTGGTTAAATCTTATGGTTTCTTCTCCAGAGACGCCAGGCAATATGCTTTTCCCTCCTCCGGTGAAACCAGCAAATTCGTGCGGTTCAATTTGCCCCAATGCTATACACAAATCACTTTCTGAGACTAAGCTATTTATCCAAACTGGAGTACCGGTTTTTGTTTTACCCAGGAAAGTCAATTTGTCTGAATCTAGAGCATTGTGGTTAACAACTGTAAGCCGGTTAACCCACTCGCTACCAACGATTTTTGCTATTTCCTCCCGGGTACTTGGTCTGTGTAGCCCACAGGCAATAATGATTGTAATCTGGCTCTCGCTTATTCCCGCTTGACCAAGCTCTTCTATAAGAAGGGGTAACAGTATTTTTGCTGGAACAGCCCGAGTGTAATCACTGGCCAGAATAACCACTCTTTTTCTTCCTCTGGCTATGTCCTTTAATCTGGCAACCCCGTACGGATTTTGTAAAGCTCGTAAATATTCTACAGGCCACCGTATCTCTCCTGGCGCATTACACCGAATACAACCAATGTAATTTTCCCTGGGGATTCGTATGGAAACTTCGTTCGGGGCGTCTTTATAATAAACGTAACTCATTAAATGCTCTGAATAATTACACTATGTCCTACTTTATCGTTTTGGATCGCATACATAAGATTATCTGGTAGAAATTGCGCACAGCATCAAATCGATGGTTATGTATATGTAACAAGTATAGCAAATACCACTACTCTGTGTCATTTCTCCACAAGTAAATCATAGTTGCTTTCAGATAAGGTTAATCGCTATACTATGACAAACACCAATGAGTTACAGCCTCACCATCGAGAGTTTTGATAGCATTATTTCTTCTTGGGAAAAGTTGCGTCATTGCTTAAAGTGGAGCTCTGTTTTCGTTTTACCTGCCTGGCTGAAAGTCTGGTGGGAAACATTTGGTGGGAAGGCTGAATTGTATTTACGGACGATTCGGCAAGGAAAGCAGGCCATTGGCTTTGCCCCACTTCAAGTGACTAAGGAAAGTGCTTCTTTCATCGGCAGCGCTGACGTCTGCGACTATTTAGATTTTGTTATTTCCCCAGGAAGAGAACAGGACTTCTTTGAGGCACTGCTTGACGACTTGATAGGGAAAGGTATAAAGCAGCTGGATCTGAGACCTTTGCGGCCCGATTCTACCGTACTTACTCAACTCGTAAGTATTGCCTGGAACCGAGGATATGATGTTACGCTCCAGCCTGAGGATGTTTCTCTGGAGCTAAATTTACCTCCCACCTGGAATGAATACCTGGCAATATTGAAGGCGAAGCAACGCCACGAAGTCAAGCGCAAGTTAAGGCGGTTATGGGAGACTGGCAGTGTGGAGCACCGCTGTATCGAAATCAGTCAGGAAGTTGAAGATTATCTGGACATTTTTTTGCAGCTCTTTTCACTTAGCCAGAATGAAAAAGCCCGCTTTATGAGCCCCAACATGGAATCATTCTTCAGGTCATTAGCTAAGGCTATGGCTGATATTGGATTATTGAGGATGGGTATCCTGCAGCTGGACAATGTACCAGCGGCGATGACTATGGGTTTTGACTACGATGACTCGCACTACCTCTATAATAGTGCCTATGATCCCCAATTTAACTGTTTAAGTGTAGGAGTACTTTGTAAAGCCCTTTGCCTCAAGGAGAGCATCGAGAGAGGTAGAAAGAAATGGAACTTTTTAAAAGGTGGGGAACCGTACAAATATCAACTGGGTGGCCAGGAAGTGCCCCTGTACGGTTGCCAGATACGCATCACCTGACAATAATGAGGAGATGCGTACTTTGATGCCGGGTAGTCAACTTAGAATAGCTATGCTCAGTGCCCATAGTTGCCCTGTAGGCAAACTGGGTACGAAAGACACCGGGGGCATGAGTGTCTATATTCGAGAGCTTGCCTGCGAATTGGGCAAGCAGGGACATCTAGTAGATATCTACACCCGTATTCATGACCCTGAAGACCGCCAAATCTATGAACTTAATCAGAATGCGCGACTCATTCATCTCAGGGCCGGGGAAGACGAGGAGATACACAAGCTAGCTGTGTATTCTCATCTTCCTGAATTTATTGGTAACCTGGAGAATTTCAGAGAGCAAAACAACCTCCAGTACGATTTAATCTTTAGCCACTACTGGCTTTCCGCACTGGCAGGAACATATTTACAGCAATGGTGGCATGCCCCTCATATCACTATGTTCCATACATTAGGTGCGGTTAAGAATGCGATTAAGGAAGGAGATTGTTCGGTACCTGGCGAAAGTGAACCCGATCTTCGTGTAGAGACAGAAAGGGATTTGGTTCAAAAATCCCATCACATTGTCGCTCCAACGGAGAGAGAAAAAACAGAACTTGTTCGGCACTGCGGCGCATCGTCGGAGAAAATAAGTGTGGTGCCCTGTGGTGTAAATCTGGAGCAGTTCAAGACCTTAGACAAAACACAGGCCAGGCAATATCTGGGCTTTGCCTGTCCACCCCATATTATCCCTGACTTAATCAGTGACAGGGAAAATCGAAGTAGTAATGATAAGATTATTCTTTTTGTAGGTAGAATCGATCCATTAAAGGGCTTAGATAGGTTGATAAAGGCTTTGTCCTATCTCCGACATATTCAAGGATTAAAGCTGGTGATAATCGGTGGAGATGAACACAGCCAGCATGAAATGGAACGGCTACATAAACTAGCCTGTGACCTTAACGTACAGAAGGCAGTTACTTTTATGGGTTTGGTAAGGCATGAGCAGTTATCCTATTTCTACAGCGCAGCTGACGTCTGTGTGATTCCTTCTTATTATGAAAGTTTTGGGCTAGTGGCTTTGGAATCCCTGGCCTGCGGCACACCGGTAGTGGCTACTGATGTAGGCAACCTTAAAAGCATTATTCGACAGGGAGAGACGGGATATGTGATAAAAGATAATACTCCTCAACGCCTTGCAGATAAAATAGCTTTGATTCTCTCTCGACCACATACAGATATAAAATCCGTCGGGTTAATCCGAGCATCAGTAAGCAAATTCAGTTGGTCAGTTATTGCTGAAGCGATTATCAGACATTGCCAGGTGGTATTAGATAACTACTGTTCTTCTGTGTCTTAGTTTAGTGTCTTGCCATACCACAAAGTGCTGGCCTGAACCTTAAAACCGAGGGATTTGTAAAGAGTGCAAGCTACTTTATTCTCACTATCCACAGTCAATTCCGCAACTTGTAAACCTTTACTCTCAAGATGAGCTATACCGCCCAGTATCAATTTTTTACCTACTCCTTTGCCTCTATAATCTGGATCAACTCCAAGCATAAGGATTCGACCCACTCTTGCACTGGGAACTCCCGCTTCACAACTTGTCCCTGTCCAGCAATGGCCAATGGCTTTATCTCCTTCATGGATTAGCATTATGTCATCCAGAGAACAGTTGCTTAAACGGGTCCGAAAGGTTATTTCCTCCACAGTATTAGGACTGTAGCCCCAGGTGCCAGCAAAGGCACAGTTCTGAAGCTGAGTCAACTTGTCTTCTTCACCGGGTTGTAGATAGCGGCAGCCAGTAGCCACCGGGTTTATATCTAACCTCCCAATATCAGCAATATCTAGCCTCAATTCAAGAAACCGTCGTACAAAGCTGAAGCCCAGTCCGGATAGCAATCTTTCAGCAACCACGTTATCCTCCTCTACATTTACATGGGCTATTCTAGCTCCTAATTCTCCGGCACGATTTGTAGCATAACCGAGGAATTTTGTAGCCAGCCCCTTTCTACGATGCTCAGGATGCACCCAGCAACTAAGAACAACCCGCCCAATAGTCAGCTCCGGTGTAACATTCATATAGCCGATGATAATCTCATCTATCCCCGCGATAAACAAGTCTTGCTCAGGGGAGTAGTTTGGCCTCTCCAGTTGTTCAGCAACAAACTGTGGTGAAACACAACGTCCGCTCGGCTCCATTTTTTCCGCTTCGGCACACAACTTGACATACTTATTAAAATCCAAAGATTGATAATTTCTAATATAATAGATAGACCCGCTCATTGCCTTATATCAGATGCTCACGGTTACAAGGTCATAACCAATCATGAGAATATATCGTTCCTGATGACTTTAGCGAACAATGAACACCTTTCAAAAAAAAGCTCAAGGTGAACGGATAAAATTCCTTTTCGCACCATATCGTCATCATTAATATGAATTGTATCAATCTGAAGAATCTTATACAATTACTGCCTGCTAGCACGATTCCAGGAGGCTTACGTACAATGAATAAAACAGCTCATGTGATGGTGGTTATACCACATCCTGACGATGCCGAATTTGGTGTTGCCGGCACTGTAGCTCGTTGGACAAGTGAAGGAAAGAATGTTATCTACGTGGTATGCACCAACGGCGATAAGGGCACCAGTGACCCCGATATGAAGCCAGATGAACTTGCTATAATCAGGGAGCAGGAACAACTGGCAGCAGCCAAGCTATTAGGAGTGAGGGAAGTCATCTTCCTGCGCCATCCCGACCAGGCTCTAGAAGACACGCCTGAATTCAGAAAAGAGCTTGTACGCCTGATAAGGGTGTATAAACCAGAGACGGTGGTCACTGTTGACCCTTACCGACGCTATGTCTGGTGGCACCGCGACCATCGAATCACTGGGCGCGTTACACTCGATGCCATTTTCCCGTACGCCAGAGATTTTCTTTCATATCCCGATTTACTGGAAGAGGGGCTTCAGCCCCACAAAGTCAAAGAAGTATTGCTCTGGGGTGCTGAACAGCCTAATTACCGCACCAATATTACCGACACTTTTGTCACCAAAATTGCTGCCCTGCTTTGCCACAGCAGTCAGATAAATGACAACCCTTCCACCGAATTGGAAAATTGGCTGAGGGAGCGACATACCTTACTTGCTCAGGAGGAAGATTACGAGCTAGCTGAAGCTTTCTTCCGGGTAGAATTACAGTGTTAATGAATATGCCAGCGTTGTGCTTTACAGAGTAATCGAATCTTTATCTCTAGGCGCTGGGCTGCACTGCTAGGACATTGCCATTAGGGCTCTGTGTAATTGGGTAAGGGCCCAAGCATTCTGCTCCAGATCGAAGTTATCTACGGCACTTAGTTTCCGGCCGGATACACCATCCACGGCACCTTTAGCTACTATTTCATTGATGACTTATTTCTCCTATTCCACCGAGGGCAAGAGATTGCATTTGACCCGCCCTGACAGGGTAGCAATTAGCTCATACCCTCCTCAGTTGGATACGCTGGCAATGACCAACTTACCCTATATCTAAACTATTTTTCTAACCTAAGAAAGGATAATCAATCTGGGTTGTGTACTAAGTTGTGTTCTCAGTTATATTCTCGCCCGCAATACTCAGATATTCTGGGTCACCATTAAGTCCACATCTCCGCAGATTGTTTGTCGATTGGCCAGAAGAATAATAGGCAATCCGCTTCTCGTCACCTTGACTGCTCCCGGCTGGATAGTATCAGAGACGATGTCTGTTCGAACTTTGTGTTCTATAGTTGGTCCTTCTAGACGAAAGTTCATGCCACCAGGCTGCATTGAAATCACATAAATAGTATGAGTTGTATAAGGATCAAAGCGATTCCACACATATGGCTGACGTGGGTAGCCTCATTGTCGGCAAAGTGATCTAGTCCTTTTCGTGTAACTCTTTTGATTGCAGATGCTCCTTAACGAATTCGTTGACTATAACCTTTTTCCCACTTGCGTTCTGGTTATAATTAGTTGAAAGAAGCGGACAGCAAAGATTGGTTGTGTACTATTAACAAGCACAAACTAAGTTGAAAGCCAGAGCACATCGCCGCACAATTGGGAATCGTAGGGATGAGAGGCAAATACAGCAAATTCATCCTTTTCCTTTTTTAGCATGGTAGAATCACCATGGCCAGGGTATATCTGAGTGTCTTCTGGTAATGCGAAGATTCTACCAGTTATAGATTTAATTATTTGATTGAAATCTGCCGAAGAGCCCGTCTTCCCAGGTCCTCCGGGGAAAATGGTATCTCCCGATATCAAGTAACGACCAACCCTGAAACACAGACTACCCGGGGTGTGTCCCGGAGTATGCAGCACCGTCAGTTTAAGATTTCCCACCGAAACCGTATCCCCGTCACTTAATAACGTCTCCGGTGGCGGCATCAGATTCCTTGAGTCTGCAGCATGGGCCGCCAGGGGAACCATCAACTCATTCCGTAATTGGGCAAGAGCACCGATATGATCCATGTGGTTATGAGTTAACAATATGTACTTGGGCGTGGTACTTTTCAGTTTATCTATGATTACGTCTGCCTCCGCTGGAGCATCTACTAGCACGCTATTTCGCGTTTGCCGACAGATTACAATGTAGGCATTAGTGCCAAAAGGACCCAGCTTAAGCCTCTCAATCTGGATAGGGCCGATTTTATCTGGATCTTTAGCTGCAATTGTCACAATTCTCTATTCCGTGGTTTGGAAATATGCCAATTATACCATGAAGGGCGCAATATTGAACGTTCAACGACAGCATACTCCATTGACTGAGAACAGGAGGCAAAGTAAAATTCTTGATGATGTACACCAAGACTGTGCTAGATAACGGCTTGAGGATTATAACCAGTCCCATGCCTCATAGCCGCTCCGTATGCCTTGTCATCCTTGTAGGTTCTGGCTCCTGCTATGAAAGTAAAGAGCAGGTGGGCATTTCTCACTTCGCCGAGCATCTATTCTTCAAAGGGACAGCACGGCGACCAACCTCTAAGGAGATAAGCCAGGATATTGAAGGTGTTGGGGGTATAATCAACGGAGGCACAGATAAGGAGCTAACCATCTTCTGGTGTAAAGTTGCCAGCTCTCACTTCCCAGTTGCTTTGGACGTACTATGTGACCTGCTACTAAATTCTCGATTTGATAACAAAGAAATAGAGCGAGAACGCAGGGTTATCAGTGAGGAAATCAAGATGAGCTTGGACCTCCCCCAACAGCGGGTAAATGCAATAATAGATGAGCTTTTATGGCCAGACCAACCCCTCGGGCGTGAAGTCATCGGATATAAGGAAACTGTGTCTTCGATAACGAGGAAACAATTATTAGACCACGTTGCCCGCAGATATATGCCTAATAATACCGTACTCAGCATTGCTGGCGACCTACAATATGACGAGGCAATAACACAAATCAAACCACTGTTTGATAATTGGGGTGCTGATAAGATATTAACTGGTTATGTAACCAATGACAAACAAACAGAAGCCAGATTGAGTGTTGAGTCCAGGGATATTGAGCAAGCGCATCTCTGCTTGGCAGTCCACGGCTTTTCTCACTTCCACCCACAACGCTTTACCATCGATTTGTTAAATACAGTGCTTGGTGGTGGTATGAGCAGTCGCCTATTCACAGAAATACGAGAGAACAGGGGACTGGCCTATGATATTCATAGTTATACAGAGCACTTCCTCAACTCTGGGTCATTTACTATCTATGCCGGCGTGGACCCCAACAAGATTGAAATTGCATTGGGGGCAATTCTCGAGGAGATAACCCAGATTAAACAGGGAATTACGGCGATGGAACTTACCAGAGCTAAGGAATTATCAAAGGGAAGATTATATTTACGTCTAGAGGATAGTCGTAATGTAGCATTATGGCATGGTAGCCAAGAAATCTTGACGGAGAAAATCCTGAGCATAGAGGATATTATTTCTGTTGTGGACGCTATTACCACAGATGAGCTAAAAGAAGTGGCCGAGGAGATTTTAACCGAAAGCGGACTTAATTTAGCTGTAACAGGGCCTATCAAAGAAGAAACGCTCCTAAGACAATTACTTAAAATCTAACGCTGCAAAGAAGGAACCGCCATATGGCGGTTCCTTCTGCTATTACTGCGGCAAACTCTGTCCGTTTAATACTCCGGATATCCTCCTCCCGGTGGCATCGCCGGCATCTTTTCCTTTTCGGGTATGTCAGTTACTAGTGACTCTGTAGTCAGAATCATAGTGGCAATGCTGGCACCGTTCTGCAGAGCGCTCCTGGTGACTTTTAGAGGGTCTACAATACCTCTTTCCACCATATTGACACCTAGTTCGTCTTTGTATGCATCATAGCCTATGCCAGGCTTGCTTTCCTTTATGGCATTTATTACTACGGAGCCCTCTCGGCCACTATTTCCAGCAATACATCTCAGAGGCTCTTCCAAAGCTCGTTTTAAGAGATTCACTCCAGTAGCCTCATCACCCTGCAACTTGAGCTTCTTCAAGGCAGACAAGGCATTGATAAGGGCAACACCACCGCCAGGCAGGATACCTTCTTCCACAGCAGCTCTAGTAGCTGATAAAGCATCCTCCACACGGTGTTTTTTCTCTTTCAGTTCTGTTTCTGTAGCCCCACCCACCTTAATCACTGCCACGCCACCCGCTAATTTAGCCAGCCTTTCCTGTAATTTCTCTTTATCATAATCTGAGGTGCTTATATCAATCTCAGACCTGATTTGCTTGATCCGAGCTTCGATATCTTTGGCCTCCCCCTTGCCTTCAACAATGGTAGTGTTATCTTTATCAGCAATCACTCTTCTGGCTCGCCCTAAATCTTCGATAGTAACGGAATCCAATTTTCTGCCAATTTCCTCAGATATAACCTGCCCCCCAGTAAGAACAGCTATATCTTGAAGCATGGCTTTTCTCCTGTCTCCGAATCCAGGTGCTTTTACCGCAAGAGGAGATAAAGTGCCCCTCAGCTTATTAACTACTAACGTAGCTAGCGATTCGCCTTCGATATCCTCAGCAAGAATAACCAGATTTTTAGACACCTGAACAATCTTTTCCAGCGCCGGTAATACATCGTTTATAGCAGAAATCTTCTTATCTGTTATGAGGATATAGGGGTCTTCTAGCTCTGCCCTCATCTGTTCGGCATTGGTGATGAAATAAGGGCTAATATATCCACGGTCGAACTTCATACCCTCAACATATTCAGTTTCGAATTGTAATCCTTTGCCTTCCTCAACAGTGATGACACCATCTTTGCCCACCTTTTCCATGACATCAGCAATCAAATCGCCAATTGCCTGGTCAATAGCGGATATGGCAGCAACTTGAGCTACCTGTTCTCTACCAGCTACTGGTATAGACATTCTCTTGAGCTCGTCAACTAGCGCTTCTACCCCCTTGTCAACCCCACGCTTTAGGGCCATTGCATCAGCACCGGCGGCGATATTTTTGAAACCTTCACTAATGATGGCTTGAGCTACTATAGTAGAGGTGCTCGTACCGTCACCACAAGCATCATTAGTTTTGGTAGCTGCTTGCTTGACCAGCTGCACCCCCATATTCTCAAAGGGGTCAGGGAGCTCTATTTCCTTGGCTATAGAAACGCCGTCGTTAAGCACGGAAGGAGCACCCCATTTCTTATCCAGGGCCACGGGTCGCCCACGGGGACCCAGAGTCACCCTTATAGCATCAGTCAGGATATCTACACC
>Ga0180433_10009496_pt1 | contig 11897 bp, 10 predicted proteins | sample SS_ome_8_FD_132980 | JGI IMG/M metagenome (GOLD analysis project Ga0180433, IMG submission 132980) | Hypersaline lake sediment archaeal communities from the Salton Sea, California, USA - SS_1_D_1 metaG | ecosystem: Environmental > Aquatic > Non-marine Saline and Alkaline > Hypersaline >... | reverse complement strand
GGTCACGGCCGTTCGCGTGAAGCGCCGCGAGTCCGGTTCCTGGTCGGCCGACAAGGCTGGCCACAACTTCACGAAGGTTGCGAACACGAACGCGGCCCTCGCCGTCCTCTGGGATCACGTGAACGACGTCTGCCACGTCTTCTGCGGCTGGCGTTCGGGATCGACCGGCACGCTTTACCACAACTGGAGCGACGACGACTTCGCGACCTGGGAAGGCTCGCCTGATTCGATCTACAGCGAGACGCGAAACGGGAATATCGACGAGGACCGCCAGTACTCGGTCTGCGTGAGCGCCGACGGGAACGTGCACCTCGCGATCTTCCGTGACGACGGCTCGGACATGAAGCTCTCGTACCGCAAGTGGACCTCGTCGACGACGACCTGGGGAAGCTGGGAAGACCTCGAGACCGGAATCAGTGCGAGCTACGTCTTCGGGTACGCGGGGATCTGCACTGACACGAGCTCGATTCCCAGGATCGTGGCCTCAATCCCTCACTCTGGCTACTCGTACAGGGCGAATATCGCCTACTACAGCCGTGAAGGTGGAAGCTGGTCTTCGGTCGAGTGGTTCACGCCTCAATCGAGCGTGGACTACTCATTCACGCTTCCCGCGATCGACGACGACAATCAGCTCTGGCTCCTTCGCGGACGGCACGAGTCCTCGGTCACGACGTTCTACATTCAGTACCGGACCGGCGCTTCGACTTGGGATGTGACTTCATTCACCGTGCCTGGTTGGGTCCATGGACTTCTTTGGGCCGGATCGACGCCGTACGGCCGATGCGCGAGCGGCTACTACACGACGTACGTCGACACGACCGGCACGGATTCACTTGATCTCAGGTACGACGACGCGACGGTCTTCGGCGAGGACTCCGGCGCAGTCCCTGTCAGTGCGAGTGACGGGATCACGTTCGCTGAATTGGCCGAGCGGTACTCGGTCGCCGCGGCCCAGGCTGAGGGTGTCGAATTCTCTGAATCCGCGTCCGAGGTCGCCGAGCTGAACGTGGGCACGCCGATCGAGGGGATCACCTTCGCCGAGTACGCCGGCGTGATCCTGTCCGTCGAGGCCGCCGACGCGATCGAGTTCGGCGAGCTGGCCTCGCGCGCGTACGCGGCCGAAGCCGCTGACGGAATCGAATTCGGCGAGGACGCGCGACGCCTGAACTTCGCAAAAGAGGGGATCGAGTTCGGCGAGCTGGCCTCGGCCGTCGTCGTGATCCAGGTCGAGGCCTCGGACGGGATCACCTTCGAGGAGGGCGCGGCTCACCTTCCGCTCGAGGGATGCGAGACGGAGTACGAGCCCTCGCCGGCGATCCAGGCGGACCCGAACGCCCTCACGAAGACGTTCCTCCTCGGACCCTGGGCGACGCTCGCGAACGTGATCCAGCTCCCGCGGCCGGAGTACGGCGACGTCCGCCGGAACCGCGTCCAGGTCATAACGCACCGGACCCGCGGAGGGGCGCTCAGGGCGTACAAGAGGACGCCCACCTATCGGTCCCTGGTCCTCGTCTGGACGGGCCTCTCGAGGCGGAAGCTGCTCGAGCTCGAGGCCTTCCTGGAGGCGACCGCGGCCGAGGACGTCCGCTTCATCGACCACGAGGGGAGGACCTGGCGCGGGAAGGTCCTGAACACGACGATCGACCTCGTCACCGAAGGGCCAGACGTCGGCGAGGCCGCGATCGAGTTCGAAGGGGTTACGGTGAGCTCATGACCTGGGACCCGACCGGCGATTACGCGGTCTTCGACGGGACAGAGGCCCTCACGTTCCGCTCGAGGACGACGGGGACCGCGACCGACGCCGGGAAGGCCTCGGTCACGTGGGCGACTGTGGCGATCACGAAGGCCCTCCGACGTCAGGTCTCACTCCGCGCGATCGAGGCCGGAGGCGGCCGCCTGAAGATGGGGGACGCGGTCTTCGAGCTGGCGGCCGAGGAGCTCGGCGACGTCGAGCCGAAGGAGGGCGACCAGCTCGTCACGGCGGACGGTCACACGTGGCGCGTCGTCGCGGTCGACCGGAAGCCGCTTGTCGGCATGTTTCGAGTCTTCGGGAGGCGGTAGCGTGGCGGACGACGTCACACTGGCCATGGGCGAGTTTCAGAAGTCCCTCGGTAGGGCCTTCGCGGCTCAGGAGACGTTGACCCTCCGCCAGGCCTCCTCGGCGTTCAAGGTGATCGGCCTCGACGTGTTCAAGAGGACGCGGGCCGATACGCCGGTGGACACCGGCTTCGCCCGGGCCGAGTGGCGGATCATGGTCGACGAGGACGCGGCCGGCGTCGTGATCGTCATTTGGAACGGCGCGGCCTACATTCTCCCCCTCGAGTACGGCTCCTCGCGCCAGGCGCCGGAAGGCATGTTGCGGAAGAACATCCTCGCCGCGGCTCGACGCCTGGACCGCGCGCGGAGTATGTTGGAGTCCGGCGGGTCGTGGGGATCCGCCAGGAGTACCCTCAGGAAATGAGCAATCCGAAGCTCAGGACGTACGCGCAACGGTCGATCGTGAAGGCCCTCCGGGACGGCCTGGCGCCGACGGCGCTACAGATCCCAGGCCAGCGCGACGACGTCAACGAGGCGACCGAGGAGTGGGTCGCCTATTACCCTCTGGAGGTCCCCCGGTGGCCGTCCCGAAAGGGCGTCTTCGCTGGGACCGTGGTCTTCCAGGTCTCGTGCTTCGCACGGTTCGCGGAGCAGAGGACCGACGAGCAAACCGATGCACCCTGGGTCCTCGCGGACCGCGTGCGGACGATCCTCGACGGTGCAGGGATCCTGGTCCGGTCGTACGGTGACGAGCCCGTGTCGGACGTCGCGTGTCTGCAGCTCGGCGACGGGGCCGAGGTCTACCTGGACGAGCGGCGCCTGGGCGTGCTACCACCGGCCGGCGGATCGGTCTCGAACTGTCACGCGGTCGTCCTCACGTACCGCGGGTCCATGGGCGCGACCTGAGAAGTGAAGGAGGCCACCGGTGGCGATCCGGAACCTGAAGAACGGAAGCCTGAAGATCAAGGACGGGGGATCGAACGAGCTGACGATCCCGATCGAGGAGGGGAACGTCTCCTTCACCGTCCGGGACGAGGCCGGCGTGGTCACGAACCGAGGCGCCCTGGCCGGCTTCTCGACGCCGCTCGAGGAGGCCATGGAGGTTTCCTTCGGCATCAAGTTCGAGGAGTGGCAGGGGAAGTCCGCCAGCGGCGCGAGCCCGTCGCCCGTCGACGCCCTGAAGAAGTGGGGCAACGCCTCGAGCTGGGCGAGCACGACCACGTGCGGGCCGTTCACCGTGGACCTCGAGTTCACGATCAGCAAGCCCTGCACGGCCGCCGGCGAGGAGGACGAGGTTCTGACCTTGCCCGACTTCCACGCGGACGAGCTCTCGTTCGAGGAGGGCGAGGAGTACAACATGATTACGGTCCGGGGCCGTTGCCTGGCGGTCAAGCCGACCTCGGTCCGTTCGTAGGTACGTGAGGCAAGGAGGCGACCCGTGAAGATCGGCGGAAAGAAGGTCGAGGCGCTGGCGAAGGGGGAGGTCGTCCTTCCCCGTTCCGGCGACGGTCAGGAGCTCCGGCTCCAGGTCCGCGCGTTCCCGCTGGGATCGGAGGAGGAGGCGGCGAAGCTGTTCCCGACTCCGGTCCCGCCGGTGAAGTTCGCGACGGGGAAGCGGGGGAAGCCCCTCCGCGATCCCGAGACGCATCAGGTCGTCAAGGTGAGGGACCTCCAGGATCCGGACTTCGTTCGCGAGTCCCGCCTGGCGAACCGTCGCCAAATGATCTTCCTGATCGTCGAGGGCCTGAAGGAGGACCCGACCCTCGAGTGGGACACGCCCAGGCCCGAGGAGCTCACCCGCGCGAACGCGGGCGAGTACTTCGACGCGGTCTTTGCCGAGTGTCAGGAGGCCGGCCTCTCGACGGGGGACCTGGGCCTGATCCTCGACAAGATTCGCGAGCTCGGCAACCTGACCGGCGCGCAGATCGACGAGGCGGTGGAGGATTTTTTGTCCGAGGAGCAGGCGGTCTAGGCTCGCCTCGGGAGCTCCCGAAGCACGCCGGCCGGACTCTTCGGTACGCCGTCCTCCGCGCGATCGAACGGGTCGACCCCCTGGCCCTGTACGGCCGCCCGTGGCCTCAGCTCACGGCGGCCGAACAGGTCGAGTTCCTCGGGTACGCGACGCTCCGCGAGGCCGAGGACGCTCAGGAGGACGCGGCCATGACGGACGCACTGAGGACGGCCAGGCGGCGCGGGAGGCGGTAGCGTGGGCGCGACGATCACGGAAGGCCTCATCGGTCGCCTGCAGCTCAACTGGCTACCCTGGCGCCGGAGCCTGAAGAAGGCCGAGAAGGAGACGAAGGACTTCGGCGCGCGGTCCGAGAAGCAAAGCAAGCGGACCGGCCGCGGCTGGCGTCGAGCCTTCTCGGACCTCCGCGCGTCCGCGAGCTCGTCCCTCTCGAAGACGCGGGCGCTCCTCCGGGGCGTCGACCACGAAGGGAAGAAGGTCCAGGGGACCCTCGGGGGCGTGAGGGGAACCCTCCTCAAGATCGGCGCGGGCGTCGGGGCGTACCTCGGCGCTCGCGCCATGATCGCCCAGCTCGGGAAGCTCTCGGAGGCCGGCCAGGATTACGAGGAGACCTTCTCGAAGTTCCAGGCCGTCTTCAAGTCGTTCTCGGATCAGTCCCTCGAGTGGGTCGAGTCCTTCGCCTCCGAGGTCGGCCGCGGGAAGACCGAGATCCTCGGCTTCATGGCGCGGCTCCAGGACACGTTCGTACCGCTCGGCTTCGCTCGGTCCGAGGCGGCGCGCCTCTCGTCTCAGATCACGCGCCTGGGCGTCGACCTCGCCTCGTTCAACAACCAGGCGGACGACGAGACGATTCGCGACCTGACCTCGGCGATCGTCGGGAACCACGAGGCCGTCCGGAAGTACGGGATCTCGATCACCGAGGCGGCCCTGAAGCAAGAGCTCTATAACGCCGGCCTGGGGGACAACCTCCAGGCGGTGACGGGCCTCCAGAAGGTCCAGGCGCGGCTCGCAATCATCATGAAGGGAACCGCGGACGCCCAGGGGGACGCGACGAGGACGGCCGGCTCCTTCGCCAATCAAATGAAGCGGCTCCGCTCCGAGATCACGGACGCGCGCGCCGAGGTCGGCATGGAGTGGAACCGGATCCTCCTCGAGACGATCCGCAACATGGGCGGGACTCGAGCCGTCGCGGACACCCTGGCCGTCGCCTTCCTGGCGATCGCCGAGTCCGCGCGGATCCTGATCGAGGTCTTCACGACCATGGTCTCGACGAGCTCGGCCGCGTCGACCGAACAGGCCGGCCTGCAGTCGAACCTCCTGAAGACCCGCGCGGTCATGAAGCGCGTCGAGGTCGTGCTTCGCTCCTTCGCCCTGATCCCGCAGTACATCTTTCAGGGGATCGCGGTGATCCTGCACACGATCGCGATCGCGGGGAAGACCGTCTGGTTCATCCTGACGTCGGTCGGGAAGCTGCTCGCCGGCGCCGTCCTGAAGGCGGTCGTGAAGATCGCGAACGCCGTCGCCGACGTGGTGAAGGCCCTCGTCTGGCTCGGGGACCTGGTCGGCCTGACGGACGACGCGGCCACGAAGATCGACATCTTCCAATCCAACCTGAAGAAGCTCGAGAAGACCGCGGACGACCTGTTCGACTCAATCGAGCCCGCCGGCGCGGCGTGGAAGAAGGACGTCGACTCGTTCCTCGAGACGATGTCCGGCTTCGCGAAGGAGCAAGCCCGTTGGCTCGGCGAGATCAAGAAGGCCTCGGACGACGTCCGCCTGTTCGAGGTCCAGGCCGAGCAGGCGGCCAAGGACTATGCGGCCGCTCAGAAGGCCGCGAAGCTCGAGGCCCTGAAGGCAACGAAGAAGGTCCTCGAGGTCGAGCTCACCGACGCGGAGAAGGCGACCCAGGAGAAGCTCCGCCTCACCCACAAGGAGCTCGAGGCCCGGGTGAGCGCGATCCGCGACGCGGCGAAGGCGGAGGAGAAGCGGTACGAGGAGTCGAAGACGAAGTACCGCGAGCTCCTCAGCGCCGCGGAGTCCGCGTACCGCCAGCACACGGCCGCGATCGGCCGCGTCGACCAGCAACACGCCGCGTTCAATGAGGGAATCCAGGAGCGGATCTTCCGGCTTCAGATCCGGGACCTGAACCCCCAGGCCCAGGCCGAGAGCCTCCGGGACGCCTCGCGCGAGATGGAGAAGCGCGCGGCCCAGGCGCTCCGCGGGAACGACTTCGAGGGGGCGCGCGGGTACCTCGACCGGGCGGTCGACTTCGCCGAGGAGGTCGCCCAGGTCGACCCGTCGGTTCCGATCGAGGACGTCGTCGGCGAGCTCGAGCGGCTGCAGGACACCGTGAACGAGGTCTTCGCCCAGGAGGCGCAATACCACGCCGAGGCGGCCCAGCGCGCGGTGCAGGCCCGGGCGGAGCTCATGACGGCACTCGACGAGCTCGAGACGAAGTCCGCGGCCTGGTCCTCGGCCATGAAGGACCTCCTGAAGCAATGGGCCATGGTCAACGCGAACAGCGCCCAGGAGCTCGCGCAGTTCAAGACCTCTCTCGAGGAGGCGACCGGGAAGCGCCAGGTCTTCATCGAGGTTTCGACCGACGAGGCCATGCGGCGAATCGCGGCCCTGAAGGCGGAGCTGCAGGGCCTGGGCGCGACCCTCTCGATCGGCTTCGCGGCCGCGGCCGTCGAGGGCAAGGCCGAGGGGGGATGGATCCGCGGGTCCGGAGCTCGAGGCGTAGACTCGGTTCCGATCCGCGCGGCGCCTGGCGAGTTCGTCGTGAACGCCGGCGCCGCGTCGAGAAACGCCGAGCTCCTGGAGGCGATCAACAGCGGGCGCGGTGGATCTGTTACCGTTGGGGACGTGAACGTGACCGTCGAAGGCACCGGGTACGCCGAGGCGGACGCGCGACTGATCGGGAAGGCCCTCCGGCGCGAGATCCGGCGCGGCCGCGTAACCCTGGACTGAGGAGAAGGAGGCGCAACCGTGGTACGGAACGCGATCGGATTCAAGGAGACGGCCGGCTGCAAGGTCGTCCGTCGGATGCCGGACGGCTCGATCATGAGCCGCGAGAATGCCAGGGACGACCTCCTCCTGGGGGGCGTCTTCGAGGTCGTCTGTCACCGGGCGGACGGTTCGGTCCGGTGGCGCCAGACGATCCGGAACATGGTCACGAACGCGGCCCTGAACGACATCCTCGACGTCTACTTTCACGCCACGTCTCAGAAGACCACCTGGTACGTGGGCCTGATTCACTCGACGAACTACGGCGCCGGCCCGGCCGCCGGCGACACGATGTCCTCGCACGCCGGCTGGGAAGAGGGAACGGAGTACTCCGAGTCCGTCCGCCAGGAGTGGCAGGAGGGCGCGGCCTCGTCGCAACAGATCACGAACGCGACGAGCGCCGACTTCTCGATCAACGCGACGGCCACCATGAAGGGCCTGTTCCTCTGCTCGGACTCCACGAAGGGCGGGACCTCCGGGACCCTCTGGACCTCGGTCCTCTTCTCCGGTGGCGACCAGTCCGTCGGGAACGGCGACGTCCTGAAGGTCACGTACACCGTGACCGCGGCCCGCGCGTAGCCGATGGCCCGGTCCCTCACGTCCTCAGCTCGAGCGAAGGCCGAGGCGCCCTCCGGCGTCGAGGCCTTCGTCGTCCTCGAGATCCAGTGGGGCGCGAACGGGACCCGCTACTTCGGCGACAAGGTCGCCACGATCGGGACGATCGTCACCGAGGCCCGGATCCTCCGCCTCTCGCCGATCCGGTCCCAGGTCGGCGTCGAGGACCAGGGGAGCGCCTCGGTCCTGTCCGTCGAGCTCTCGGACTCGGACCTGGTCCTTCGAGGCCTCACGGACCAGGCGCCGCTCGAGCACCGGCCGGTGCGGGTCCTTCACGCCTTCGAGGGCCTCGACGAGGACGACCTGGTCGAGCTCCTGAACGGCGTCGTCTCCTCCCCGGTCACGTGGTCCGAGAAGGACCGCGTCCTTCGCTTCGAGGTCGAGGGCCGCGCGAACAGTCAGTCCGTCGCGTACACGCCGGCGGCCGAGGACTTCGCGAACCTGCACGCCGACGGCGTCGGGAAGACCTGGCCGGTCGTCTTCGGGACCGCGGTCGACGTCCCGGCCGCGATCGTGAAGCGCGCGCCGCTCGGCCGCCTGGCCGAGGACATCGGCATGGACACGACCGCCTTCGACGTACTCGAGGCGGAGGACTTCCCGACCGGCGAGGCGCTCACCCTTCACGTCGGCGACGAGTACATCCTGGGCGAGTTCCGGACGGCCGACAACCCGGACGCCGACGCGGCCGTGAAGACCTTCACGATCACGACGCGCAACCGGAACAAGTTCGACCAGGTCATGTTCGCGAACCGGCCCCTCGGCCACGAGTACGAGGACTGCTCGGAGTACGCCTGGCTCGCCGACTCGACCCAGCGGGTCGTCGGGACGTTCCTCGTGATCGGCGCCGTCGACGTCCCCGGGAGCTCGCACGACAAGTACAACTTCGTGATTTCCCAGGAGGGCGACCTGGTCCGCTTTCAATGGGGCTGGGGAAACGGCGCGGCCGGCTCCTGGCTCCTGAACGCGACGACGCCGGCGAACGGCGCGGCCTCGCGCGGCTGGGTCGAGGCGGACGAGTTCCGAGTACTCGAGGCCGGCTCGCCCGTCGCCGTCCAGGGCGACGAGGAGGACGTGTTCGTCGCGAACGAGCTCGAGTCGACCGAGGTCCTCCGCGTGAGGGCCTTCCGGACCGTCCAGTACAACCGCCTCGGCGCGGAGCGCGAGGTCCTCGTCGACGTCCCGGAGGAGTACTACACGGTCGACCTGTCCGACGAGGACCTGGGCGCGCCGGACGGCCGGACGCCGACGACGATCACCTTCCCGATCCGCCTGTCCGAGCGGGGCCGGTGGAAGGACGACGTCGTGTACGTGTCCCTCGAGAGCTCTCAGGGCTCGAACACGGCCGACGTGATCGAGTTCCTCCTGGACGAGTACACGGACCTCGAGCCGGACGCGACCGCGTTCGCCGCGGTCCGGACGGCCCTCGCGAACTACCCGTCGCACTTCTACCTCGGATCCGACCTCGGCCAGGCGGACGCCCTCCAGGCCGCGGCCGAGATCGCCTGGCAAGCCCGGTGCGGCCTCTTCACCGTCGGCCAGGCCGCGTTCCTCCGGTACCTCTCGGCCGAGCCCTCGAGCACGGACGCGGCCGTGACGCTCGACGACGCGGCGGACAACGTCCAGGAGGCCTCGGTCTCGTTCGAGAACACGGATCTCGAGGACGTCGTGACGGTCCTCAAGGCGGAGTGGCGGCCGGAGGGCTCGGCCGACTGGCGGGACATTCCGTACGAGGCGAACGTGTCCACGTACGGCCGGCGGGAGCGCCGGTACCGGTTCTTCATCTATCAGAACGAGGACCTCGTTCAGAAGTCCGCGGCCTTCTGGTCCGCGCGGTACGCGCGAGTCTGGCGCCGGCTCCGCCTGGTCGCGTTCCTGGACGCCCTCGGCGTCGACCTCCTCGACTCGATCGGCCTCGGCCTCTCGGGCCTGGGAATCCCCTCGACGATCGGGCGCGTCGTCGAGCTCGCGCACGACACGAGCTCGAACCTGATCGAGCTCCTCCTCTGGCTTCCGATCGAGGTCGGGACCGTCGTCGAGTCCTCGAGCGCGTACGACGACGACTCGGGGGACACGGCGCCGGCCGATCCTTCGGTGGACGTCTCGCCGGCGCCGCCGGAGCTCGAGGTCGTCAGTGCGACCCAGCGGAACACCTTCTCGATCGCGATCCAGCAAGCCTCGAGCGTCCCGGCGAAGATCACGGGCGACCTCGGGAGCGGTCAGTACCAGGCCGTCACGTACCCGGAGGGCCTCGACGGCTCGCCGTCCGACACGATCACCCTTACCCGGGTCGGCGAGACGGACCTGGAGGTCGACGACGAGATCCTGGCCGCGCAGTCCCCGGGCGGAGGCTGGTACGGGTCGAAGGGCGGAGGCGGTGGCGCCCTCGTCAAGCCGGCCGTCGTCCTCAGCGGTACCGGATCCGGGCCGTACACGCTGGGCGTCTACGACAACGGGATAGACGAGTCCATGACCGAAACGGTCCTGGCGTACCCGCTCCAGATCCGAAGCGGACACTCGTTCAAGGCCGGCCTCATGGTCTTCATCGTATGGTGCGCGGGCGCGGTCTCGGGCGCGGGGCGCTGGTACTTCTGGGGGCCGGTCTGGACGGCGAGCTCCTGACATGGCCGACGATTACGAGTACGCGCCGCTCGAGCTCCACGAGGACGACGGGATCGACGATCACGACTTCTGGCCCATCGACCCGGCGAACGCCGTCGTCGTCGCCGAGCGGTGGCGCCGCCAGGGCCGCGTCCTCTGGTTCCCCGGTGGCGCGAAGTGGTGGGGCCTCGAGTACGTCCCCGTCCGCCTGAGCCTCGACGACGCGGTCTCGATCAATCTCGCGGTCTGGTCCAGGTCCTCCGAGCCGCTCGACACGAGCGGCTTCACCCCGTACGCCTGGACGCCGCACGGCTTCTGGAAATGGCGGATCGTCGTCGAGCCGGCGAACCTCCCCGGGATGCTCTACTTCGTCCAGAACCCCTCCGCCCCGGTCGGCCAGGGCGGATCATGCATGGCCGAGGACCTCGTCGACGCGGACGGAACCCTGGTCAACCTCCCGAACCCCTTCTCGGCGCCGTACCCGCACTGGAATTTCAAGGGGAACCTGCAGCTCGGGTACACCGACGACGCGGGGACGACCGTCTACTGGCGCGATCTGATCTGGAACTGAGGCAAGGAGGCGACACGTGATCCGAGTCCGGCACCACGCGGACGGGACCCTCTGGATCCCGCGGGCCGATCCCGAGACCGAGGCGAGCCTGGACGCGAAGTACGACCGGTGGCGGCCAGGCGAGCTCCGCTGGATCCCTCGAGCGGCGGACCGTCGGGACTGGACGGACGTCCGGAACGGCCTCGACTTCGGCCGCCAGGCCGTCCTCGTCGGCAAGGGGCCGAGCCTCGACACGTGGGACCATCGCCGCGGCCGCGCGATCCTCGCCGGCCTGAACGAGGCCGCCCTGGTCGTCGACGCGCCGGACTTCGTCTTCTTCGTCGACGCGCGGGTCGGCGAGGCCCTGACCGGTTGCCTCGAGTACTCGACCGTCCCGGTCCGGCCGCCGGCGGTCGATCGCCTCCCGGAGCTCGAGCCCGGCGCCTGGTCCCTCGTCTGGCGGTGGACCGAAGGGTTCCGCGACCACGGCGTCCCGTCCCCGTTCGCGACGGCGCCGGCGGCCCTGACGATCCTCGCCCGGTGGGGCGTCCAGGAGCTCCTCCTGGTCGGCTTCGACGGGTTCGACGGCCCGCACGCCGGACGCGTGTACGCGGCCGCCCTGGACCCCGTGAAGGCCGTCGATCGCGAGACGTCCGAGTACGCCCTCATCAATCGCCAGATCCGCGAAGTGATCGACCGGTTCGGGCTGGCCGTCGCGTGGTGGCACCGGGGCGAGCGGCTCGAGGACCTCCCGAGCTCCTCCCGAGGCCGTGAGAGGCCCTAGAACGTCGCCACCGGCTCGGAGGCCTGACGAGCCGCACGGAGCGGGGATCGGCGCGCCTGGGCGATCCTGGGCCTGATCCTGGCGGAAATCGCGGGTCCTGGACCCTGCAACGGCAACGGGCCGGCCTCCCGGAGGGGAGAACCGGCCCGGAGGACCTCCCGGAACGGCTACACGAGGCCCACGACGGCGAGGGACAGGAGGACGCCGGCGCCGACGGCCCCGACGACCAGGAGGAGGAGACGCGCGCCCCAGGAGCTCACGAGGGCCTCCTTCCCAGGATCACGTCCCGCACGAGGCCCGCGGCGATCGTCCAGTCGTGCCCGAGGAACCAGGCGGCC